>JGI24709J26583_10000204_pt1 | contig 47887 bp, 58 predicted proteins | sample BioPla2DNA1_FD_26583 | JGI IMG/M metagenome (IMG submission 26583) | reverse complement strand
AACCTAAAACTAATAAAGTTATTTTTTATTACCAAAAAAAATTAAAAAACCTCAATTTCAAATAAAAAAAACATGGTTTCTACAAAGCCATTATTTTATTAATTACAAAACCAGCGACAAGTTTAATTGAAAACAATACATAATATTTGAGACTTGCAGGTCATGTACATCAAAACTAATTATTATGTGCTTATTCTATTAATATAACAAAAAATTAATATTTAATATTATTTTCTTACATCAGTATATTTAAACCATAAATATAGTAAAACCACAAACCACAAATCCAATATACGATCCCCTTTACCGGATTGATTTTTTTCAAATATATCTTTTATCTTACCTAGATCAACATATTTGGACATTAATTTGTTATCAAAATAGATCATTTCTTTTAATTCTTCCTTTTCTAATAGAATATCCTTTTTATGTGTATGACTAAAGTCTGCTTTACTATGACGCCACTGAACATCTTTTGGTAAAATACCATCCATAGCAATACGAAGAATATATCTATTAAATCCATTTTTAAATTTCATTTCAGGAGGCAATGAATAGCAAAACTCAATAAGCCTTTTATCATAAAAAGGAAATCTTACAACGATATTGAAAGGTGCAGAAGCACGATCAACTGTTCCAAAGAGTGTTCCTGTAAAATCAAAAATGTTATAATAATGAAATTGTTTGGAAGTAGTATAATTCCAATATCTATCAAAAGATTGATTATAACTCTCGATGTCTATCTTCATATCTTCTAAAAACTTTTTATTTATTAGATCAGTATATCGAAGATCAGTATATCGGTTTTGTTTTCTTCCAAGAATTTTTTTTAAAAACTTTTTTAAACTATAAGGAAGCGAAGGAAAAATTATTCTAGTGATTAAAATTGTATAAACGGGAACCCCTTTATTATTAGAAAACTTAATTACTTCTCTAAAAAATTTTTTCAATTGAAAAGTAATTGCAAGTTCCCTTAAGTAATTTTTACCAAATGATACAACTTGATCACCACCATTCCCATTTAATAAAACACGTACCCCCAATTCATTCATTTTATGATATGATTTAATAGTTTTTGTTAGCTGTGGAGTTTTAAATGGTTCATCTTGTTGAGCCAAAATATTTTCAATATTTTTTATTGGACTTAAATCATCCCCATTAACAAAATATGGTTTGATTCCACCCGTCTTTATAACTTTTTTAATATAATATCGTTCATCACTTTCAGGTGTTTTATCAAATATCTTTGAGAATGTATGTATATCTTTTAATTCTTTTTTTTGATTTAAAATCTTTTTTGCCATACATACAATTGATGAAGAGTCTAAACCTCCGCTTAAATCAAATCTTCGGGGAAATGCACTTCTGAGCCTACATTCAACTGCTTCAGCAAATATTTCAAGGAAAACTTCGGCATATTCTTCTTCTGAATCCATATATGTCTGTAAATTAGGATCTAGTTTCCAATATCGTTTAGTTTCGGATATGTGATTGTCAAGTTTTAGATAATGAGCTCCTTGCAAATTTTTGATATTTTTATAAAAAGTAATGTCGTGATTTTTTCCATCATTCATTAAATAAAGAACCAGTTTTTTTTCATTTAACTCATAAGGAACTTCTTTAATCTGGAATAATGCCTTTATCTCCGTTGAAAATACAAAAATATCATCATCTAAATAATAATATAACTGTTTCACACCCATGTGGTCTTTGCAACAAAAAAGGTTTTCTCCATCCCAAATAGCAAAAGCGAAATCTCCTAATAATTCATCAGGACACTTCTCACCCCATTTCTCATAGGCCTTCAGTATGAAGTAACTGTCTGAAACATGTTCATTATCTTCAATTCCTAGTTTTGGTGCTAAGTCTTCTCGGTTGTCAATCCGAGCATCAGCTGTTATAACCAGCCCTGATTCCTCATCTTCAAATGGTAATATTTCATGGAGTGATTCAGGTGTTGTGTGAAGCATCTGATGACCAAAAGCAACTGGACCCTCACACCAAACTTTAGATCCATCCGGACCTCTATGAGCAATTTTATCACTCATTTTTTTAATATCAGATGGATCCACATCCTTACCATCTCTTCTGAATATACCTGTAATTCCACTCATAAAAGCCATCTCGCAAATAAATCCTTACATGCACATCCCTGAATCTATGAAAAACATTGACAAAACAGTGCAAACTTTATCCAACACAATAATAAAAAAGGGGATTGGGTGTGGTGATTTTAATCTTTAACTATGATCATACCCTTTCCAGCCAGTTCTTGCAGTAATTCCATTAAATCTTTTTCACATTCATCTTTCCCAACATCATATTCATCTAAAATAGCATCCCTAACTTCATCAATGGTTTTGGGTTCTTTAATCTGCTCCCAGATGAAGGCACCCACTGGATTTAACCCATAATAGATACCATCTTCCATTCCCAACAGAACCATTTCATCTTCCACATTGCAGTAAACAAAATCTTTACTCACCGTAATTATTGTAGAACCTGTTAAAACCATAATTTTCATCCTCTCCATCAAAACCCAATGATTTGAATTTAGTCTTAAAAAAATTTCATGAAACAAGTAAATGATGGTAAAGCTAATTTAATACTTATAATTGAGTTTATTCATGATATTACCTATTCAACTATATCATTCCCATCTTAAATATAGTTTATGAGTTTTAATAGCCAAGTTGAATTAAGATTTCTATAAAAAGATTCAGGAGATAATAAGAAATTTAAAGATGTGAAAAAAGTGTACTAGAAAAATTAGTTCTTATCATGTAAAATGGAATTTAAATATTAAAAAAATAAAAAAGGAGGTGTAAATGTTTATTTGTTTTTTCTGGTTGCAACTGTTCCGCCCATAACCATTAACATCCCATATGCAAGGGATCCTAATGGTATTCCAGGATCATTTGCTGCTGGTTCAGTTCCATTTCCTTGTGGATAGTTACTTGTACCTTCAGTTGAGGTAGTTCCAGTGCAACTTTCATCATATGACTCATCGAAAGTTTCCTCGGAGGTATTAGTTTCAGATGGGTCATTGGTTGAAGACATTTCAGAAGTTTCCTCTTCTTCATCACTAGCCACTGCTGCTGATGAATATTCCTGATAAACAGTTTCTTCATCAACAGACTCTACATCCCCTTCAACAGATTCCTCAAACTCTTCAACAACAGACTCCTCGATTCCTTCATCAACAGATTCTTCAGTTTCTGCTGGGGATTGATCTTCTTCATCTGTGAATGGTTCTTCAGGGCAGGGTAATGATCCTGTTACTTGGTTTTGAATTAAACGACCGTTTACATAGCAGTTCAGTATGGTTAAAAGGCCGTTGTTATTAATAGGCTGGCCATTGCCAACGTTCCAGATGGATAGGTTTTCTAGAACCACGCTCACTTCACCGATGTTGATTGTTGCAATTTCATTGTCTGAACAGATTACAGTGTGATGGGGAGATGATCCTAAGCCTTTTATGCTGATATTTTTATTGATAGTTAATTGTTCTTGGTATAATTCATCTTCAATTTCAATATTATAGTCATCCAAGGTTTCATAGTTGTCTATTGCATCCTGTATTGAATTGGGTCCAGTGAAAGAGTAATTATTTTCCACCACATAGGCACTCGGGTAATCTTCAACTGGTGCTGCCAGTGCTGCTGATGCTGCTCCACTAATTATCACAGCAAAAAGGAGGGTAAACACTAAAAAAGTAACCTTTATTTGCATTTTTTTCTGAATGTTCATTTTTGTGTTCCACCTAAACATTTTTGAAAAAATAACTCATTTTCTTATACTAATACCGTAACATCACAACCAGTTATAATTAAACAAGAATTTAGTGACAAACATCACTAAAAACATGTGCCGATCCACAACTCAACTGGGATTGCACACTTACAAAGTCCAAATTAGAATGAAACTGATCTAAACCCCTTTGATATTGGTAATTTTGTTAGACTATCTAGTAATCATTCATTAGAATGATAAAAATCAGATTTTTCTGGGATTTTTTAGAATTTTTGTGAATATTATTTTTTTAGAACCTGAAAAAAAATTCTGGTAAGGGATTTAATGGATAAAAAAAAATTGGTTTCTATGTTTTTCAAAAAAAAAGTTTTCAAGTTAATCTTGATTAAAATCATCCTCAACCATGTTTATCAGTTGCTGAATATCAGGGTAAGAATGAGAAATTTCCAATTTACGCACCTTTACCTTGTTTATTAACTGTGCACAGTGTATTAAGTTCTCTTTTTGGGTGGTGTGCTGGAAGATCCGGTTGGCTACTGAATGCCGGATAAGATCAATAATGGTTTCCTGGGACTTTAACCTTGTAATACCCATCTTATCAGTCTTCTCCAGAACATAAATTCTTTTCAGGATCACTGGCTCTGGGGAAAACTTGTGGGAGGCATCACAGAAAACTTTCCCTGCTAAGGTCTTTATTGGAGTTAAAATATCGGTGTTATCTTTTACCTGGTGGTATGAATCCTCACCTAAGCGTACATGAGGATAACCAGGATAAACTAAAGGCAACCCATCTTCACGGAATTTTATAGCCAAAATATCATCAGTTACCAGGGGGTAACCCTTGGTGTAGAGGTGGATAGCGGTGGTGGATTTACCATTACCCCTGTAACCTAGAAAAGAAACTGCCCCACCATCTGTTTTTACTGAACTGCCGTGTAGGATTAGAAAACCCCGTTGGTGTAATAATAGTGACATCACCGGACCTAATAGAAATGGTATGATGTTTATTTCACTGGAATCATCAAGATCGGCAATGGCTTCCACAGTCACCTGCTTCCCCTCACTGATCTTGACTTTGCCAATATCATCCCACCAAAGGAAAACATCACCATCCTTAACCAAGTAGTTAGGACCTTCCACCTCTGCATCCAAAACATGGGTATGATCTACCTTATTTAACAATATTTTAACATCAGGATTACCTGAACCCTGTATCATACCAGGGAGTTCCACTTCTGAAGCTATTTCCAGTCCGAATGCATGATAATTATACATTTTCTTGCTTTTCTCCATTAAATTAACCGGTACATGTGATTCATATTGGGGGGTTTATTCATAAATATTTTATAAACTTGTTTTCTTGTTTTTATCACTGTTCCGATGATATGTTTTTTGGGGGGTTGATTTACTCCTTGGATCATTTACTAACTATTTATACCTCTTCCTCCTAACACTCTTTTATGAAACTTTCACTTCACAGGGACCTTATACTGGTTATCATCAGCAGTTTGGCAGTTCTTATCATTAGCTGGCTGCAGCTGGTTAAGGGTAATGTTCTTACTTTCATTGAATATGTTTCAATTTTATTGTTACCTGGATACTCCATCATTACTGCTATCTGGCCTGGTGAAGAGAAAATGGAATGGTCCCTGCGTGCTGGTGTGGGCTTTGTCCTGGGACTGTTTTTTATCCTGTTTCTACCATTGATCTTAGAATCCCTGATGATGGGATCCTACAATGACAATCTCATCAACATTCTACTTATCTTGGCTGTTTTGTTCTCATTAATAGCAGTGATCCGTAGGAAAGATCCATCCCCAGAAGAACCCTATTATGATGGGAGACAATTAACTCTGGAAGAATCAGTTGAAAGGGCATCAGAATTAAGGGATCATGTTCTAGAAGAACATGGTGAAGAAGATCCTTATGAATATTATGATGAAGATGTAGAATACTCTGAATATGGGCAAACAGATGATGATGAAGACGCAAAACAGGGAAGTGTTCCACTAGCAGTTGATGAAGAGATTATAAGCCAATCCCTTCCCACTGAGTATGAGGAGGAAATGGACAAACCCATCTGGATGGATGATGAATTATATGAAGAATCTCATGTTTTTGGTTGGTACTCCTTCCTGAAGAAGATATTCCTGGTAATTTTAATAATTGGTGTTTTCCTTTTTGTATTGGATTTCCTGGGATGGGATGCTGGTTTTCTTAAGGAAATTTCACAGTACAGTTTGGAACTGATTGTGCTATCTGCCATAATCATGGTGGCCATGATATTGCTGCCTAAATTATTAGCATCAGAAGCCCAATCAGATGAAGAAGAAACCCAACTAGATGAAGAAGCCCCTTATACTGAGATTCCGAGAGAAGAATCTCCTGATGAAATGACTCATGAAATGGTTACTTCAGAAGAGGTTCCCTTAAAAAAAGAGGAAGAGAAAACCATGCCTCGAGATTCAGAATCAGGGGATCATCTCCCAGATGAAGACCATGAAAAATCTTTCCCCACCTACAAACCCAGAAACTATTACTTGGATTTGATTATTATTGTGGTTTTAACTCTTCTTACTGTGGTTTTCGTATTAATACCTCCGCTTAATAAGAGTTTTATCCGGACTATCCTGGGGATTTTGTTGGTACTTTTCATACCAGGCTATTCACTCATTGCTGCTCTTTTCCCTAGATGGGGAGATCTGGATGGTATTGAAAGGGCGGCTCTTTCGTTTGGTTTGAGCATCGCTGTAACACCACTCATTGGTTTGGCTCTTAATTACACACCATGGGGCATACGCCTGGATCCGATTCTGATTAGCTTAACCATATTCACCGTGGCCATGTGCCTAATTGCATGTATTCGGAGGAGAATGCTGCCTGATGCGGAAAAATATTTCGTGCCCCTGGGAGAATTGAAAAGACAGATTAAAGGGTCTTTTAAATCAGAATCTAAAACTGAGAAAATCCTCTCAATTATCCTGATTATCAGCATTATCCTAGCCATATCCACCACAGTTTACATCATAGTTAAACCTAAACAGGGTGAAAAATTCACAGAATTCTACATCCTGGGACCAGATGGTAAGGCCAGTAACTATCCAACCAGTCTCACACATGGCCAGAAAGGTGAGGTGATTATTGGTGTGGTTAACCATGAATACGCCACCACTGATTATAAGATCCTGGTGAAAGTCAAAAACCACACCCTCCACAACCAAACACTAACCCTGAAAAATGGTGAGAAAAGGGAGATACCATTTAATTTCACTGCCGGAAATTCTGGGAATAAGAAAATGCAGTTTTTACTCTATAAATTACCTGACCAAAAAACAGCCTACCGGTCTTTACATTTGTGGTTGAATATAACCACCTAAATGTCCAATTGTTTTATTGTATTAACATGTGAAGTTGTCGGGTAATAAATTATTAAAAAAACAACTGTCTTAATAATAAGTGGTGTGACATGTCTTTGTATTGGTTGATTTTTATTTTTATCAGGAAGATTTCGAAAAGGTTATTTATAATGAAAAATAAAAAGATTCTACAATTATTTAATTAGTTCACTTTCGGATAACACTTTTCATTCGACGATGGAAATTGTTGTCCAAATGAAATATTGTGGGAAAGAAAAATAATATATATTAGATTAAAGAAAATGTAGTTCAAGTAGGTAATATCATGATTTCGACTATAACCACAGCCACAACAACCACTGCAGCAACATCTGCTTCTTCGGCTGCAGCAGCCACCACCACTGCGGTAACCTCGGCAGATATTTTAGGCTACAGTTTAATCGCGGTAGTGGCTTTAATCGTATTTCTAGCCTTGAAGGAAATTTTAAGCTCTGAGGCTGGCAAAAATAGTAAAATAAACACTTTTATTAACAGCTCCAACGTAGCGATACTGCCCCTGCTATTTGTATTCGGTGCAGTAGTAATCTACAAAGTTGTTACCATAATCTAGGAGTGGTTAGAAATGAGAAAAAACTTAGGATTATTAGCTGTCCTGGCAGTAGTCATGGTGGTTGTGGCTGTTTCAGGATGCAACAATAATAATAATACTACTGGCACTGATGTAAATGCTAAAAGTACCAAAGTGGCAATTATGAACCATGGTGATACTTGGGCTCAGGTAGAATTAGTTGCCAATGTAACCCATAAAAATGGGACTAACATGACTGTTTATATTGAAAACTTCATCAAACCTGATGAAAATGTAACCATTGACTTATCACAGATCATGGGATATGGTAACGAACCATTACCTGCCGGCACCACCATTCGTGTGCAATCATGGAAAGGTCTTTTCAATGAAACCAAAGGTGTTGGTGGTATAGGAACACTGGACATTGAATTCCAGGGATGGTCTAACACCCTATACCCAACAGAAAAAGATAACAAAACACCAGTAACCTTTAATCCAGTTCCAATCTTCCAGTTACCAAAAGAAATCAACCAGAGTGTGTCTTTCGTTGCCACCACTGAAGAAGAACTGGAGAAGATCAAAGGATACGATACTGCAGAACAGGAACCAATCTATGAAGAAGAGATTATAACAGTTAATGCTGATGGAACTGTAACCATCACCATCACTGTGCCACCTGAACTGTGCCGTGCAATTGCAAGTCTTGTATAACAACAAGACTCCCCCCCCTATTTTTTTAATTATTTTCTAAGCTTGAGCTTATTTTAGTATTAATGTGGAAAAGGATTAGATATCTGATTGAAATGAATAAAAAACTCTTAATTTTAGTCATAGTACTGGTTGCTATCACTGGTTTGGCAGTGCTGGAAGTCACCAATGGAGTTTTAAGTGCTCTTGCTTTTGACCAGATAAGTTACAATTACTCGTCTAAAGTTTGGATACCACCCACCCACCCTGAGGACCCTACTGCTGGTTCTTTAGGTGGTTACTATAAAATAGATGGAAAGGGAAGGGATTTTAACTTCTTTTTACAACTCACCGGGGCTGAAAAATCAGAAAGTCCCCTGGATTACACTGCAGACGGACTGCATGGTACTGGGAGGATTGACCAGATTAAGGTCACCCCGGGAACAGTGTTCTCCCTACTAAATAAAGATGTTAAAGATGCCATGTTCAACACTCTCTTTAAGGGGAATATGAATATGACTTGTGCTGCTTGGACAGGTACTACTACCTTCCAGAATGATGGCCAGACTTTTGGTGGGAATTTCACGATTCATGGCGTTTTAACTTACTGGGAGGGCACCTATACTCTAAAGCGTGAGAGTTTCCGTATTTTAGGCACAAGTGACTTTATTTATCATCCCAACAACCAGCCTTCTAAAGCTAAAAGGGTTCAAAAAAGCTATTACCTATAAACAACCCCCCCTATTATGGGTTAAAATAAGCCAATTCCATTAAACCATCACCCCATCCACCATTTTTTTAACTGAAAATAATTTTCTAAAAAAAATATTCAAATATTGCTAAAAAAAACTTAAATCTTTTAAAAATGCCTGATTTTATTATGAATCTCAAACCGGGCGTAATTTGGATTTTGTTTATAGTATGGATTATCCACAGTGCTTTTGTATAGCTTTTGTTTATGAATATGATGGGTGAACCAAAGTTCATTTATAATCTGTTCATTTAAAACTTGAGGGGTTAATGCAGTCCGAAGTAGGCTAAATTGACGAATGGCATCACTAGAAATAGCATACTGTTTGAGATTCCGTGGGCCATGGTTATCCCTATAATGGATTTGGTTTTGATTAAACAGAACCCATAGAATAATGCTACACTGAACACAAATACCAGGTCGGCAAAGTAGATCCAGCCAATGTGCATGGTGCAAAATACTAAAGATGTGTATAACAATCCCCATCCTGCTCCGATCAACTTCATAGCATTGTTTTGAAGTATCCCGCGAAACAATAATTCCTCAGCCAAACCTGTAGATAGTAACAGGACAATGAAACCTCCCAAAAGAAGAACTGGAGTGAATTGAGGGATTAGGGGATCTGGGCGTAGTATGAAAAACTCCATTATCCCAGTGATAAATCCAGTGAGGGCTATGAAAAATTGCACCCGGTAATTATCCCGATAGTCACCCATGAACATTCCAACATCTTTCATGGTGAGATTTTGGCGCCGCATGATAACTATTGACGCTGCAAAAAGGGGTATTGCAACAATAGGAAACCAGTAGAGGGGTTTTATCTGCATCATGGGTATGGAAAGCCCTACGATGCGTATGATGGGGATGGGCATCATGCTGCGCAGTAGGTTGGAAAAATCAGTGGACTCTACCATGGCTGCGTTAACCAGGAGTATGAATAATATGATGGTGTGTATTGATAAGCCCCAAATCTTATTGACATAGGTAGTTAAAATTTCAGCAACTATCAGACCTAAAAGGTATAAAACCAGTGTCAACTTATACTCCCAGGCAAATCTCCTGCTAAACTGCTGATCTTGTAGTCCTTCAACACTTTTCACTTTTATTTACTCCTAATTCATCTTTAAGTAGGTAACTGTAAAATTGGAAGTTTAGTTCTACTACATTATAACACTAACTATCTCGGGCAGATATAAATATCTTAACACCATAATACAATTGTTCCAAGAAAAGGAGAAACATTTATGATAACCGCCATCATACCAGCCTACAATGAGGAGAAAACCATTGGAAGTGTAGTTTTAGGCACACTAGAACATGTTTCAAAGGTTATTGTTGTAGACGACGGTAGCAGTGATAAAACCAGCCAGATAGCCAGACTAGCCGGGGCAGAAGTACTAGTGCATCCGGTTAACAAGGGAAAAGGAGCAGCACTTAAAACTGGATTTAAGGCAGTGGAGGATGCTAAGATCATCGTCACCCTAGATTCTGATGGTCAACATGACTCTGGACTGATTCCCAAACTCATCCAACCCATCCAGGATGATGAGGCAGATTTGGTTAATGGCAGCCGTTACCTTCATGGTAAAGATGATGACACCCCTTCCTACCGTAGGGTGGGACAGAATGTGTTGGATGCAGCCACCAACTTCAGTGGGGATCTAAAGATAACTGATAGTCAGAGCGGTTTCCGGGCTTTTGCCGGTCACACCATACCAGTATTTGGTTTTCACAGTTCTGGTTACACTATTGAAAGTGAAATGCTTATCGATGCTGCGAATGCTGGTTTAAGGATTAAGGAAGTTGAAATCGAAGCTATTTATGGTGAAGACAGCCATCATAAGTCTAACCCGGTTAAGCATGGTGTGGGTGTTCTTTTGCAGATCATTCGGGATATGGAGTATAACCGTCCCTTGTATTATTTCGGCGCTCCTGGTGCAGTGATGGTCTTAATTGGCATGGTGCTTAGCATAATCTTTTTCAGTGAATATATAACTGATCGTTCTCCTAGCCTGTTACCCACTGCAATGGCTGCTTTGTTAACCATATTCGGTTCTTTCATAGCATTCACTGGACTTATCCTTCACAGTATCTCCAGGATGATCAAAAGAGAAATGAACAACATGTAAAAATAGGATCAATATGTAAAATCATTTTATTCATAAAAAAAAATGATTCTTTCTTTTTCTCCGACATTGAATGATTTAATCCAATTCCAATAATGTTTTATTGACTATGCTTTTATCCGATAATAATATATCTACTTGTAAAATGAGTTTAATTTTAATGAATTCATCCAATTGTAAAATGAGTTTAATTTTGATGGCTTTCCACTTGAAAAATAAGTTTAATTTTAATGGATTTATCCACTTGCAAAATGAGTTTTATTTTAATTGCTTTATCCGATTATAAAATATTTATTTTGGACATGATACTGGGGGTGGCACTTACCTTCCAAAAAAAATGTCCTTTAGATGTGAGGAAGACTTGATTATTTTCATAGATGAATACTATGATCCTATTTTTCTTCACCCTTCCTGTATTCATGTGTGAAGTGTGGGTCGTAGAGTTTGGATGGAACCACACAAGATGTACCAAGCACGTCACCCACCACAATTATGGCAGTCTTCTGAATTTTCTCCTGGTGAACCTTACCTGCAATATCTTCCAGTGTGCCCCGGACTATCTTCTCATCAGTCCAACTGGCGCGCTGCACCACCGCCACTGGAGTGTCTGGATCATACGAGCCAAGAAGTTCACCCACAACTTTATCAATCATATGCACTCCCAGGAAGATGCACATGGTGGCCTTGTGCTCTGCCAGTGACTTAATGGATTCAAGCTCCGGTTTTGGGGTTCTACCCCCGGGGCGGGTGATGATTACTGTCTGTGAAACCATGGGCAAGGTCAGTTCTGATCTAAGTGCTGCGGCTGTTGCAAATAAAGAGCTGACACCAGGGATGATCTCATAGGAAATATCTTTACCTTCAAGGTACTGGATCTGCTCACCAATAGCACCGTAGATAGCTGGGTCTCCAGTGTGCACCCGGGCCACCAACTCACCCTTCTGGACTGATTTTTCCATTATCTCCAGTATCTGGTCCAGGTTCATCTGTGCACTGTTATGGGTCACTGCCTCTTTTTTGGCGTATCTGAGAACTTCAGGGTTAACCAGGGATCCGGCATAGATTATCACATCTGCCTGGCTAATGACTTTGGAAGCTTTAACTGTTATTAACTCCGGATCTCCAGGTCCGGCTCCTATGAAAACTACTTTACCCTTCATTATATCATTCCACCATCAATGAGGAAATTACTTACTCGCATCAAATCTATCCTAGGAGTAGATTACTATCTCAATATTAATTATAATGAATAAATTAAACTCGGCCCTAATTCTAATGAGGAGATTACTATTCTATGGTGAATTTCCTTTCCTCCATTTCTATGGAACCGTAAGGACATTCGTTGATGCATATTTCACAGCATCCGCAACTGGCTGGGTCAATAACTGCTTGCTCATTCTCGTTTAATGTTACAGTGTCCAGGCCAATCTGGACTTGTGGGCAGTGTTTAATACATTCGTGTTGGCATTCACTGGCTTCACAAGTTTCATGGTCCACCACTGCTGATTTCATTGCAAATCCCAGTGCCCGGCGTACTGTTTCTTTAACCTGGTATCCGGCTAGGTGGAGTATGGTGTCTCCCACCACTGGGTCTGTGGCCATGCTGGCATTGCAAGGATAGTTGTGTAGTTTGTTACCAGCTTCCAGTTCAACTTCATCGGCAGGTATGCCTTCAATGTGTTCTGCTATGTAGTTAGTGCTGCCGCAGGGAGCAGTTCTTTTAACTGTTACTTTCTTCACCAGTCCATCTGATTCTATTTCCATTTCTGGCTTCCCAAACTCCTGGCAAAATTCGTCAATGTACTGGTCACCCACTGGTTCCAGGGTGCAGAATGGTTTGGGGAAGACCATCTTCACTTCTGGTGCGGATTCCTCTATTTCCCGTTGCAGTCCTGGTGGTACCTGTGTTGGGTCGTGGATGGGGATTATAACTGATTTGGCACCGCTTTTTTCTGCAATTATGGGCACTATCATGTTAATGTCTCCGAAAAGACCAACTGCCAGTATGAGATCTGCTTTAGGAATACTCTTGGGAATGTATCCTTCAAAATCATCAATGAACTCTGGCAAGTCTTCGGGCAGCTCTTCCAATCCAACCATGCTACTGGCCAGTCCCATTTCAGCCAAGCTGTTGACAATGCGACTGCCATACTTCCCTGAACTTATAATGTAAAGTTTCATAGTAAAAACCCTCTTTTTATCTTACAATGTGGAGTTTTAATAAAAAAATTCTTCAATCACATCAAAAATATTTCCATACTTGTGATCTTAAGTAACTTAATCCTTATTTATACTATTTACGAAAACATTATCCCCCCACACCTATCTAAAAAAAAAGCATCATCATAAAAAAAATCGATTCAATCCTCGGTGTGAAGAGTAATTAGCAAACACGTAGGGTGCAATTAGAAAACCAAATAGCCTATTGTTTTCTATTCAAAATCATTATCCTCCACTTTTTCCAGTGCCCAGAGGATCAAAAAGATGATGCTTAAACTATATTGCAGTGATTTTGGTTAAAACTACCAGTGCAAAAAATATGCTAGAGATTAGGTATAATACCTTTCACTTTTGCCTTTATACCTTGGATAATATGGCAGACAATAAGAAGAAGATCATTGATTTTCTACTGACCCTGATTTGTTATAGGCTGTTTAATTGTTATATCTTCACCTTTAATGGTTATTCTTAATCTATTACTCAATTATCTAGTTGAATAAACAGTTAAAGAAAACATGCCTAAAAAAAATAATGAGAATTTCCCAAAAAGGAAAATAGAATTTTTTTCAGGATGGAAGATTGGTTAATCTAATTCTTTTTTTGATTTAATTGAAACTTTCCAGTTTCAATGCTTATGGCATTTAGTGGACATTCTTTAATACATATTTCACAGTACCCACAGGTTGCTGGGTCAATTAGGGCTTTGCCCTCTTCATTAATGGTTATGGTGTCCANNCCTATGAGGACTTGGGGGCAGTTTTCTTGGCATTCTTTCTGGCACTCTTCAGCTTTGCATAGTGAATGNTCCACCACTGCGGTTTTAACTGCAAATCCCAGACCCCTTTTAACTGCTTCCTTGATCTGGTAACTGGCCAGGTGGAGGCTGGTGTCACCCACAACTGGGTCAGTGTCAGTACTGGCATTGCAGGGATAGTTGTGGAGTTTATGTGCTGCTAACAGTTCTGCCTCAGCACTGGGCGTGCTCCACAATCCTTTGGCTATGTAGTTGGTGGAGCCACAGGGAGCTCCCCTTAAAACTTCCACCTTTTTTATGAAACCATCTGCCTTGACAAAAAGCACTGGTTTGCCAAAACGGCTGGCAAACTCGTCTATGGGTGCATCTCCCACTGGTTCCAGTGAACAGAAGGGTTTAGGAAACACGATCCGGACATCAGGGGCGGAGTCAATGATCTCCTGCTGCAGGCCAGGTGGCATCTGCTTCGGCCCGTAGATGGGTATTATAGCTGATTTGGCCCCTGTTTTCCGGGCTACCTCAGCAACTATCATGTTTATATCACCAGAAAGTCCCACTGCCAGGATAAGATCCGAGGGTGGTAAACTTTTAGGTAGGTACTGGGAAAAGTCGTCAATTAATGGAGGTGTATCTTCTGGGTATTCCTCCATTCCCACTATGTTACTGGCCATGCCTTGTTCAGCCAGGTTGTTGACTACCCTGCCACCATACTTGCCTGAACTTAAAATGTAGATCCTAATATCAATCCACCCCCATCCCTCATCATCATGGAAATTGCATTCTATAGATATAATATATTGTATGAGCTTTGGTGACTATTCAAATTTTCTAGTGTAATATTCATGGGGTAAGGAAATTATTCAGAGGGTAAGGAAATCACCAAAAACATTTCACCCCCAAAAAAAATTGTGGGATTCTCATAAATTATTCATTATAATAGTTGATGCACTGATTTTTAGCTAATGGATAATTTTAGCTAATTTGAGGATTTTTTTTATAAAAAATAGAGTAAGCAGAAATAATGGCAGTGGTTGGGATGAATTGCTAATTTGAAAAGTAAATTAGGCTTAAAAAAAAAGTTAGGACAATTTTAAGAGAAGATATGATTTTTTTTTTGGCTGGGAATTCTTATTCATCATCGATCTTCCTGCAAGAGAAGATCACTGTCCCACCATCAGTGTATGGTTTTCCTGGGTCCACACATTGCAGGTAGGCATGTTCCTGGTCATCCTCCTTGGTTAGTCCCAGGGTGAGGGGTATCCAGTTGTGTTCCAGGATGGTGGTGTAATGGAGGATGGTGGACAGGGCATGGGTGCACACTGCATCGGTTTTGTGGAGAATTATCTCCGGATCCTTGAATACCATACGATCGCCCTGTTTATATACTGGGCAGTGCCCTTTTATTTCATGGACTGTTATTTCTAACATTAAATATAAACCCCCCAACCCAACTGTTGTATCAGTACACCAATATTAGATTAACTCTTCCCTCAAATCAATGGTGTCTTTCAAGTCAGGGCCAGTACTGATTATAGTCACCGGTACCTTGGTTTCATCCTCAATTTCCGTGATGAATCGTTTAATTTCACCGGAAAGGTCTTGGTAGTCAGTGGTTCGTTCACATGATGGATATAACCGGTCCACACAGGTTAAGGCGATCTGGGTTGCTCCGTTTATCATGCAACTTTCCCGGGCCATTTCCATGTCAAAGAGCCCCACTCTTCTTCGGCGACCGGTCACAGTACCATATTCTTCGAGACCCATTTTTTCAGCTTTATCCTGTTCCATCTCTGAGGGGAATGGTCCTTCACCTACCCGAGTTATGTAGGATTTGAAAACAACAATAACATCATCAATACGAGTTGGTCCCACACCAATATCCGCAGCCATGCTAGAGGCAGTGGTATCCTTACTAGTTACAAAGGGATAAGTCCCATAATATAATGATAATCCAAACCCTTGAGATCCTTCAATAAACACGTCCTTCCCTTCATCCAGGGCGGTGTTCACTTCCAGGGGCACATCAGCAGTGTATCCTTCCATAGATTCTATGTCTCCAGCCAGTTTAATACTTCGGAGTGCCCGGTCACGGTTGGCTGGTCCGCATCCAGTTCCAGTGCTTCCAATCTTTTTATACAAATGGTCGGATCCTTTGTCCTGTTGTTTGTGTTCTTCTTCAATTATTGCACAGCGGTAGTCAGCAAAGGTCCTTGATTTTACCTGGTATTTGTTAAGATAATCCAGTTCGTAATGGAAAACCTCNGGATCCACCAGTACACCGGCTCCTATGAGTAGTCGTGCTCCGGTGTGAACGAATCCGGATGGTATCATCCGCANCCCATACTTTTCACCGTTAAACTCCACCGAATGACCTGCGTTGGGACCTACGCCTGCCCTGGCAATGATTTCCGGTTTGTCCTGGTTGCAGAGGTAGGTAATGCATTTACCTTTACCTTCATCTCCCCAGGCTCCACCAACTAATATGTTACATGTCATCTGATCATATCCTCTCGTGATTTTAACCTCTCTTATATTGTAATGATGGGCATAAAAAGGTTAGCATAGCCCCCTGAAAATCTTCCCATCATCACACCCCAGACATCCAATCTATTAAAAAAACGCCCGAACCATTACATGACTTCAAATGAGGACATTGCCACTGGTTTTAGAAGTTTTAATCACCATACACTGTTGAAGTTTTACTCATCTTGGTTGTGATAAAAAAAAATTGTTGTTAAACGATTTATTCAATAGAGTAGTATGCATCTAGCTAATCATCCAGTCTATTTACTGGTGCGGTTTGGTTCCCTGGCTAATTATGCGGTCGAAAAGTTCTGGAGTGTATTTTCGCTGCATAGACACTAGTATGTGCTGGTCCAGGGCTTCCTCCAGAATGTTGACTGTAATTTCTTCCTCACCCCTCCGGATTCGGATGGCTTGTGCTATCTGGGCAACGTCACGGGCATGGGCAAAGGTGGGCTTTAAGTTTTCACCACCATCAACATAGGAGATGTAAACCTTCCTGAAGCGTTCCAGCACATCTTCTGTATATTTTTCACTCAGTGCATCCAAGTTCCTCTGGAACACTTGGACAATCTCATGTGAGCTGGGCTCTTCCAGAAATACATGTAATGGCGCCCTACGCAGGTGAGCTTCGTCAATGATGGTTATCTCTAGGTTTGTGGAAAGTGCAGGTATGAAGTGGGTGTGCACAATCACTGGGGCACCCTTGATGTAGACCACGTCCTGTTTATTCTCCAGGGGTACGATCATCCTGTTTAAAAGTACGTTAGGGTCTTCTTTCTGCCTACCTAAATCATCAAGTAGCAGCACTCCGCCATTGGCTTTGATAATAGGTGAAGTTTCAAACACCCCTTTATTGGGATTGTAGAGTGTTTCCATTTTCTGGGTGCTCAGTTCGGAGCCTGTGAAAACGAATGGTGCGTAGATTTTAACCCATCGAGTGTCACCAGGTTGTTCTGGCCGCATTTTATGGAAGTCCGGGTCAAATAGTTGTATTACACTGCCACTGAACTCGATGTAACGGGGCATTAAGAGTGGTGGTAGTATGTTGGACATTTTACTGGTGAGGAATGTTTTCCCAGTACCAGGCGGTCCGTAGATGAAAAAACCTTTACCCCCAATTGCTGATTCTGTGAGAACCTTTTTGGGGTATTCCATACCCACCACATCACTAAATGCCTTTTCAACCACCGCCGATGGAATGTCCAGGGGGTAGCGCCCCTTTAACTGGACTTGCATAATCTTGAAGTACTCATCATAGGTAACTGGTGCAATTCCAATGTAAGGGTTATCCTTCAAAAGTTTAGCTGCCTTCTCCTGACCCTGTTTTCTGATGGTGTATTCCACACTGGCAAACAGGAATCCGCCTCCGGTCTGGGAAATGAGGTTTTCATTCTCCATTGGTTTCAGGCATTCCTCCAGGATGTCCAGGTGCAGGCCAATAACTTCCTGTAACTGTTGAACTTTTATATTCCCATAGGTGTTAATTATCTTCAAAATAAGGCTCTGGACGAAGTCCATGGAAAGATCAATATCTTCCATTTTTTTAGGTTCTTCCAGTACTTGGAAGAGTCTCTGCATCAGTTTATCATGATAATATTCCATTAATCATTCCCTCCCCANGTCATAGAAAACTTTGAAATGAGTATGCAAATCCAACTATTTTTTTTTAAGTTGTGCTTTGAAGGTTATGTAGTATGATTTTAAGATAAGATTTTTCTAGACCTACCTTAAACTCACTTTCTAGACCTATCTTAACTTCACATATAGAAAATAGTATACACCCCTTTTGGTGACAATCTTCACATAAGATAGGGAAAGTAGTTAAAAAAAATAGAAAACATGAATTTAAAATAGGAATTAGATAGTTTAGAATGTTTAATTGAAAAATATGCCAAAAAAAAGAAATTAATGGGGTAGTAATGTTTTTTTATCTAGTTAATTGTTGTGCAATTTATTTATGGGCATAGTAGAATGTTTTTTTGTTTTCCTGGGTGTGGTCTAATCTGGCAAATCCTACTCTTTCAAACTGCACTACATCACCATCTTGAACATCAGCCACAGATTCTTCAGCATATCCTAATTCAATAGATGCATCTGGCAAGAGAACCTCACAGTCAACCGCACCGTTAACTGGTACCCATTGAACTATTCTGGCCCTGGTTTTGCGGGCCTCATCAATACCGCTGCTATGGTACTGGGCCTTCCCATTAAGGAAGGTTATGTTAACTGCATCCATCAACCGTATTACTTGTTTGGGATGGGAGGGTATGTCCTTTTCCTCCAAGTACACCTGACCATCGAAGGGTAACTTGCGCATTCCCCGGTCCAGATGGTCAGGATGGAGTGGTCTTTCCACAGTTTTCAGTTCTGATTCTGGAATGCCCTCAATTTTTATTGGTTCGGGATGTTCCACCATGAAGTAACGGTTAGCCTTTTCCTCCAGGAAGGTCCGGTTAAGTCCGTAGATCTTCTTCCAGCTGATTTTTGTGTCTGCCATTTTCACCCCAATCTCAGTCATGAGTTTTCTGATGGCTTCTGCTTGTATCCCTCTCCTGGCAATTGCACGGATGGTTCCCAATCTGGGGTCATCCCAGCCAGTGTAGATACCTTCGGCTATCCCTTCTCGGGCCTTGGATGTGGAAAGAGGAATGTCCTCCATTTTCAGTCTTCCGTAGTGTATGAATTGGGGTACTGGCCAGTCCATATGTTGGTAGAGGTATTCTTGTTTTTCACTGTTAGCCAAGTGATCTTTTCCCCTGAGGACATGGGTAACACCTAACAAGTAGTCATCCACAGCCACTGAGAAGTTCATCATGGGGTAGACCTTGTATTTGTCCCCCAATCTGGGGTGTTCTTCTTCTACTACTCGCATGGCAACCCAGTCACGTATTGCCGGGTTTTTGTGTTTGATATCAGTTTTCACCCGGAGGACCATTTCTCCCTCACTAGTCTGGGGCATTTTCTCCCAGAGGTCGAGGTTCTCCTGGACTGTGGCATCCCGGTGGGGGCAGCCTTGTGATGAGTCTTTCAGTTTTTTAAACTCATCTCCAGGGCAGGTGCACATGTATGCCCCTCCCTTGACTATGAGTTGGTGGGCTTGTTCATAGTAGATTTCTAGACGATCAGATTGGATGATCTTTTCATCCGGCTCAACTCCCATCCAGTCTAGGTCTTCACCTATCATTTCATAAGCAGCAGGGTCCACCCTGCGCGGGTCAGTGTCTTCAACCCTTAATATTAGCTTGCCTTTGTATCGTTTCTTGTATTGGTGATTTAAAACTGCAGCCCTGGCATGACCTATATGGAGGGGGCCTGATGGATTTGGTGCAAAACGCAGGACTACCTCCCCATCAACACCAGCTAAGTCAGCCAGGCCCTTTGCCTTTTCAGGTTTTTTCTCCTCAACAAAACCACCCAGACCATCTAACTGTTCTTTCTGAGCATCAGGAGATAGTTGGTTGATTTTACCCACTATTTGTGCGGCTAATTTAGATACTTCCCCTGCTTTTTTGCGGTATTCAGGGTGGCTCCCCATTATCATCCCTATAACTGCACCAGGCTGGGCTTGTCCACCGTGTTTAGTTGCATTGATCAGGGCCTGTTTTCTGATGATTTTTGTCAGTTCATCCATGATAACCACTTAAATAATTCCATAATACTCTACTTTTATAATCAATTTCAAAATTTTTGGATACTTCAATTAGAAATCCCCATGGTAATAGATATCTGCTTATAAATCACTACAACATGGTAATAGATATCTGCTTATAAATCACTATAATCATGACTTAATACATTCATCACTGCAATCATCAAACATTCCTTATTAATCACTATAATCATGAGTTATAGCCATGGAAAACCATGACCATCATATAATAATTTTAGTGGTTTATTTTCACCACAAAGTCGACTAAAATTTTAGTGGTTTATTTTCACCACGAAGTCGGCTATAATATTAGTGGATTAGTGGTTTCTTTCCACCACAAAGTCGGCTATCTTCAGGAGGGCGTCCTTTGCTGGACTGTCATCCAGGATATCCAGTAACTTTTTGGCCTGTTTCACATCTTCCTGGGCCACTTTCCATGTGTAGTGTTTGGATCCATATTTTTCTATTATCTCCAGAGCCTCGGAAACATTTTCATCACCCTCTTCTTTGAGGATGGTGAGGAGTCTTTTTTTGTCTGCTTCATCAGCCTTGGCCAATGCATCAACCACTAAGAGGGTCATTTTACCCTCTCCTATGTCACTTCCCACTGGTTTACCTAATTCTTCTTCACTGCTAGCCACATCCAGGTAGTCGTCCTGAATCTGGAAGGCCATTCCAATAAGACGACCATACTCTGCCAGTGCCTCAACCTGTTCTGGTGTTCCCCCACCGAGTATGGCTCCAGCTTTAGTGGCAGCAGCAATGAGTGCCGCTGTTTTCTTGTAGATCATGAGCAGATATTCTTCTTCAGTAACATCCAGGCGCCCGGCAAATCCCATGTCCAGTGCCTGGCCTTCACATATCTTGACGCAACTGTCCACCACTGTCTGCAGTGCTGGTAGTATCTTGTCCGGTGATACACCGTCATCTTCACTGCGGATAACCGTGGAAAATGCCTCGGAAAACAGNGTGTCTCCNGCTAATATGGCCATGGGTTCTCCCCATAAAACGTGCACTGATGGTTTGCCCCTTCGTTTTTCATCTTGGTCCATGATATCGTCGTGGATTAGGCTGAAGGTGTGGATCAGTTCCACTGCAGCCCCAGTTTTCAGGGCACATTTAACTTCACCACCCACTGCTTGTGCACTTAAAATAGCCAGTGCTGGTCTGAGTTTTTTACCACCAGCCTTGATCAGATGTTCTGATGCTTGGCGGAGCGTTTCTGGGTCTACTTTTTCCAGTGCCTTGGTTAGTTCATGATCTATGCCTTTTGAGAATTGTTTGAGGATTTGGGTTACTTCTTGTTTTGTTTCCATTAAACCCCTCCATTGAAAACTTGTGCCTGTCCATTTCTCAATACGTGAACATCATTACCTAACTTGTATCCTTCCTCTTCAGCCAGTTCTGTGTAGGCTGAAAGCATTTCCAGGTCACCATGTGCTGGTATGATGTGTTGTGGTTGTAACATGCGTATGAAATCTCGATGATCTTCCCGGCCGGCATGGCCAGATACATGGACATTGGTATATATCCGTGCACCATTATCCTTTAAACGTCTTTCCATCAGGTTCCGGTTAGCCATGTTAGTGGGGTTGGGTATGATAGGTGCACTTATAACCACGTTATCTCCAGATCTTACATTGAATTGGGTTCTGCCACTGGCTATCCGGGGTAGGAGGGCGTCTGGCTCTCCCTGGTGACCGGTGGTCACTAGTAAATATTCGGATCGGTTCTCCTCAGCACGGGCCAGTGCCCGGTTAACTGCTTTAGGACTTCCGAAGATGCTGGCAGATTTAGGCAAGTCCAGTATGCCTATTTTCTCGGCCATGCTTCCGAAACGTTCCATTGATCTTCCTAGTAACATGATTTTCCGGTTACTTTCCTTGGCAATGTTGCAGATGGCCTGGATACGTTCAATATGGCTGCTGAAGGTGGTGACTAGTAATCCTTCCTTGGAGGGTAGCATGTCCCTCATAATATCTTCCAGCACTATTCTGGTCACCTTCTCAGAGTGGGTTTTCTCCTGGTGTTGGTCAGTCATCCGGGTGGTTTCCACAATAAGTGCCAGTACTCCCTGGTTTCCCAGCTCTCTTAACCTTTGATAGTCTGGTGGTGGGCTGAGCATCATATGGTTATCAAATTTGAAATCAAGGGCATAGACAATGATCCCTTCACTGGTGTGCAGTACGGCGTGCACTGTTTGGGGGATACTGTGGGTGGTGTGCACAAATTCCAGGGTTATATCCGGGGATATTTGCATTTTTTCCCCAGCATTGAGGACTTGGAGGGGGTTGGTGACTTCGAACTTCCTTTCCTGTTTTATACTGTTTTCCACCAGTGCCAGGGTGTAGGGTGTACCAATGAGTGGTGCTTCGTATCGGTGGGCTAGTTTGGCCACTGCCCCTATATGGTCCAGGTGTCCGTGGGTGAATACTATGGCCCGGACCTTACCATCAACTTCTTTCATCAGGGTGTCATCTGGGATTACTCCCCTTTCTATGAGGTCCAAACTGTGCATACGGGCGATGTCAGTGTCTTCGTGGATGTTAACCCGGTCCAGGTTGATTCCCATGTCAAAGATGATCACATCTTCCCCTACTTTAACTGCAGACATGTTTTTGCCCACTTCTTCGTATCCACCAATGGCTATTATTTCCACACTCATAATGAGGACCTCCTTGCATAGTTTTTAGTGTTATATCCCCTTTCTGTGAGCCATTCCCTGGTTTTTCCAGTGATGACCAAGTCTGCTTTTCGGAGATCTTCCAGGTTTTTAGCTCCCACCAGGAACATGGCAACCTTCATCTCCTGCAAGAATTGTTCGAAAAAGTGGTCTAGTGCTTTTTCACCCAGTTCTAATGCTTTTAGAACTGGTAATGCCATTCCGATTGCATCAGCACCGAGGGCTAAAGATTTAACAGCGTCTAAACCGTTTCTTATCCCTCCTGATGATATTAGAGGTATGTTTACTGATTGGCTGACTTCTACTGTGCTGGCAGCGGTGCATATCCCCCAGTCCCAGTATAATTGGCCCATGTTTTTGTCTGGGGAACGGTATTTCTCCACTGCTGCCCAGCTTGTTCCACCAGCCCCGGCAATGTCAATGGCAGAAACACCNGCTTTTTCCAGTAACTGGGCATCATTGCCACTTATACCTGCACCAGTCTCCTTCACCATTACTGGCATGTTCAGGGTTTTGGTGGTATTTTGGATATTTTCCAAGTAGCCAATGGTGTTTAAATCGCCTTCGGGTTGGATTGCCTCTTGTAATACATTTAAATGGACGGCCATAGCGTCAAGGTCCATCATCTCCCCTGCTTCTTGTGCTTGTTCGAGTTGAGGTGCTCCTATGTTTCCTATTAACAGGGCATCAGGTGATTCCTCACGTGCAACGGTGTAGGTTGATGCTAGTTCTGGGTTTTCAACTGCAGCTCTCTGACTTCCCAGGCCCAAACCTATATTAAATTTTCCTGCAGTTTGGGCCAGTTTCCGGTTGACTTTCAATGCTACTGGATGTCCACCGGTGATGGCAGTTATTATAATGGGTGCATCGATTCTTTTACCAAATAATGATGTTGAAAGGTCTATTTTTTCCTTATCTACTTCTGGAATGGCATTGTGAACCAATTCAACATCGTTTAATCCTGTTTTTTTGTGGTACTCCACATCGCTATGGGTACATAAAAGCAGATGCTCTAATTTTCTATCTGAAATCATGATTTCTTTCCTTTTAGTCGGGTTTTAACTTATTTCCACTATTTTTTTTAAATATTATCGTGAATTGGGCATAGAATCCTATGCTTTATATGAAGAATCCTATGCTCTATATGAAAATTCTGTTCCATTGAATTTTTTTAAATGTTGATTTAATTGTGTGCTGAAATAATTTGTTATTTTAGTACTTTTTTTAATTGAATGGATGAGATTTAGATTGTTAAAATTACATTTGGATTATGACCTTTATTTAGTGATCAGGGTGCCTTTCACCTTTTCACCCTTTAATGCCCCTAGTAGTACTCCTTTTTTACCAGCGTTGATAATTTCTGATGGTGTGCCTTTCCTGGCCAGTTCCAGGAGTTCGCCTAGTTTTCCAGCCATTCCTCCGGTTACGTCTACAGTACGGGCTCCTTCCAGAAATTCAAGATCTTCCATGGATTTCACCACTGGGAGAAGTTGAGCTTCTTGGTGTCGGTTGGGGTCGCAGTTGTAGATACCATCTACATCTGAGCCCAGGATGATCCTCTCCGGGTGTAACTTTTCTGCCAAGTAGGTGACTATCTGATCTCCAGATACTACTGCCATCTGTATATCTTCATTTTCATCCAGGACCACATCACCATGGAGGACTGGTACTAGTCCCATTTCCAGATATTTTTCTGTAATTTCCAGGTTGGCAGATTCTATCCGTTTATTGTTGCTTTTGATGAAAGAGGATGGAGGCACAGTAATGGCTGGTATGCCCCATTTTAGGAGGTAATGGCAGACGAAATGGTTGAGGTTTTTTACTGAATTCTGGGTTAGGGCAAAGCCTCTTTTTTTCCGGCCGAGTTCCCGGTCATTTTTAATAACTGAGCCTATCCCATATTTCTGGGCATAGGGGTGTCCGAAACTGCCTGCTCCGTGTATAATAATCAATTTTTTGATTTTGGCAACTGATATTTCCTGGGCTATGCGTTCCAAGTTCGCTGGGTTGAGAGTGGGTTTGGTTTTGTCCTTCCGGGTTATTATGCTCCCACCTAGTTTCAGGATGATCATCTAAAGCAAGACCTCCCTATTATGGTTTTTTGTGGGGATGAAAAGGTTCATGGTGGTTTCAGATTTAATCTGGAAGGGGTTGGTCTTATTAAATCCAGTGAAAGATTCGATCCTTATCTTATAGTGCTTAATCATTTCCATGTAACTCCTTGGTGGGATATATTAACTTGGAATGCGTTTTCAACTTTTTCTAATCTTTCTAATACTTCCTGGGTTTTTCCAGGACAGTATGCTATGATGCTGCCACCTCCCCCTGCTCCAGTTAGTTTGGAGCCTGTGGCCCCTGCACTTCGTGCTTGGTAGACTAGGTTGGAGAGTTGGTTGGTGTTTACTCCCAGAGCATCCAGGAGTCCCTGGTTTATGTTCATTAATTGCCCTATTTTTTCTTGGTTACCGTTAATGATGGCGTCTCTGGCTTGGTTTACAATTTTTTCAATGGTATCCAGGATGGGTTTAATTATTTCAGGATGGTTATCGTGGAGTTTCCGGACCCCAGCCACTAGTTTGCCAGTGTTTCCGGGTTGGGGTGTGTATCCAACTACCATTGGCATTTCCAGTGCTGGTTTTATCTTCATCGCACCTTTTTTGCGGGAAAAATAGATGAAACCGCCTTGGGTTGATATGGTGGTGTCTAGTGGACTTGCTGCTCCCTGCACATCTAGTTCTACTTGGTGGGCCATTCTGGCAATTTGTTCGGTGGTTAAATCTTCTTGAAGATAACGTGCTAGCGCAGCAATGGTGGCAACAGTGATGGCTGCTGATGATCCCAATCCAGCGCCTATGGGTATTTCCAGATCCACTTTCACATCCAACCCATGGTCTGGTTGGAATTGACAGTTGAAAATTGCATTGCGGATGAATTGTAGAATACCCATATCATTAGGTGATGATGTTGATGTTAGATTATCTGAATTGGAATGTGACCCTAAACTTTCATNTTTATCTGAGTTTGAGTGGTTAATTCCTGATTCAAGATAGTTTGAATTTTTGGAATATCCAATAAACTGATTTTGCGTGGTAGATGTTTTTAATGGATTTATTCTCTGATTTTCTAAATTGATGGCTCCGTACACATCTAATTTAGGGATTTTGATAGAGATATGGTCGTTAGTTCCTTCCTGGATAGTGACTATTGCTTTTCTGTTTACAGCCATGGCTATGGCTGGTTTTCCATATACCACTGCGTGTTCTCCGAAAAGTATGGCCTTGCCTGGGGCAGACGCCGTGACCTTCATTAGATTAAACTCCTACTTGCTGATCTAATCTTCTTTTAAGTTTAAAATTATTATAATTTGGATAAACCTATTAAAACGTGTTCTGTTATACTAATATATGGATCTATTTTACACTCCCTTCTATTGTATTAGTCCGGATTAACCTTGAAAACCCATTTCACGAGTTTAAAGATAGATTATTGTTCCAACCATCTTTCATTTTATGCTTTAATAGATGCGTGGATACTTATTAATAGATACAAGGATAGATACTTGAATCTTTAAAAAATTTTGAAGATAAACCTATTGAGGGCTTAACTTAGTGTGTTAGTGTGATCCTCAAGGTTTTAGTGGCTTAGAATTATTTGTAGAAAATCTAACGGAATACTGCTGACCCATATCCCACAACTGAAGTGTAGTTTCCACTGGTATCCCCACTAGTGGCGTATTTTAGGATGGTAGCATCATGAGCACCCATAGCCTTAGATGCGGCCATAGTAGTGGCTACTGGTCCGTATCCACACATAGTCACGTTGTTGGAGATAATTCTCTTAAACATCTCCTGCTCATCAAATGATTCAATGGCATCAAGTACTTTTTTATCCTGTGCTACAGCTACCTTGTGGGGCATTTGATGAGTGAAGTCTGTACTGGCTATCACNACTAAGTCTTGCCCTAATTCTTGGGCAGTTAAGGCAATGGCACCTCCTAACTCCTGNGATGTTTCCAGATCTTGCATCATCATACAGATTGGGACCAGTTTGAAATCCTGGCCTAGTTCCTGTAGAAAGGGTAGTTGCACTTCACAGCTGTGTTCCTGGATGTGGGCTGAGGGTTCATCATCCATCAAAGGATAATTATCAACTAATTTTCTTGCAAATTCTGTGTCTATAGGCACTTCTCCCAGTGGAGTTTGCCAGCCCCCCTGGGTCATGGTGGAAAGTCCAGAGCCCATGCCAGTATGGTTAGGGCATAATATCAGCACTGTTTCTGGAAGGCCATCTTCTGCCAATTCTAGATAGGAAAAAGCAGCAACTGGACCTGAAAACTCATAACCCGCATGGGGTGAAATCAGCCCTTTAATACTCCGTTTATTACCCAATTTACCAGGGATTCGCCCAGGACCTATCGGATGGGTGTAACACCATTTAATTCTCTCTTTGAGAAGTTGTTCATCCGATTCATAGAAGTATCCTGCCACTGCAGGTTTTCTCATCATTAATAATCCCCCCTTGTTTTAAAGGGTTTTCACCCTTTAGATTATTATATTAAATCGTGAAAACCGGTGCAAATCTTATAAACAGATCATATTTGCAAACACAAGAGATTCCAGTGCATCACTCTTAAAAACCTTGACAATATCCCAGTATTGAATTTTTAACCCCTGAATTCCTTATTATATTCCAATAATCAAGGGTTTTTAAATCTTTAAACCCTGAAAACTGGTGATGATCAATTCTGGAAGGATTTAAAGACTCAGGGAATGTTCAATCTGGGATTTATATGATTTATATTCTCAGTTCGAAGTCTGCCGGGGTAACATCCAGTTCAGCATCTGGATTGATGATTTCTTTTTCCCTAAGGATTTGTCGAGCCATTAACCAGTATACCAGTGCTATTGCTTTTCTTCCCTTGTTGTTAACAGGTATAACTATATCCACATTACCCAGAAGGTTTTCAGTATCACAAAGTGCGATTACTGGGATTCCTATCTGTTTAGCTTCGATTATGGCTTGCAAATCACTTCTAGGATCGGTTACCATTAGTACTTTGGGTTCGATAAATTTAGCATATTCCGGGTTAGTGAGAGTTCCTGGTATGAATCTTCCAGGGATTGTTCTGGCCCCGGTCACTTCTCCAAACCTACGCACTGGTGTTTGCCCATATTGTCGTGTGGACACTGCTAGTATGTCTTCTGGCTCGAATTTGGCCAGGAATTTTGCTCCGGATATGATTCGGTCATTGGTTTTCCGAACATCCAGTACGTATAATCCGTCTGCACGCACCCGGTAGATGTATCGTTCCATGTCTTTGGTTTTTTGCTGTGTGCCTATGTGTAAACCTGCTGCTAAGTATTTGTCTAATGGTATTAGTAATTCTGACAACTTACCACCTCTAAAATTATGTTTAAATATCTATTTTCATGGATTTTTATTTTTAGATGTATTAAATCATTCTTGGTTTAATCATCTTCAATCTTTATCGCCTGGTTGGGACAGACATCTACGCAGACTTCGCATAGACTGCAGTTTTCCGTGTTCTGGATGACTATCTCGTCTCCTTCTAGAATTAACACTTCCATTGGGCAAACGTCCACACATTCAGCGCAGTCTGCTCCTTCACATTCATCGCGGTTTATTGTTATTTTAACCATGTAGTATTCTCCTTTCGATTTAGATTTTTGATTTTGTTATCTTAATAGTTTTTAACACCTGAAATGTGTTATCTTAATAGTTTTTAACCTGAACTGGTAATTAGTGATAAAAATTATGGATGATTTTTTTTACCAGGATAGGTCTGCCATTTGTGGGTTGCTCATTTCTTCTTCAATACGGATGAGTTCGTTGAGTTTTGCTATCCTTTCCCCACCCAGAGCTCCGGTTTTGATGATGGGACTCATCCAAGCCACTGCTAAGTGGGCGATGGTATCGTCAGTGGTTTCTCCTGAACGGTGGGATACCACTGGCACATACTTGTTGGTTCGGGCCAGGTCCACGGTAGCGTAAGTGTCACTTAGGGTGCCTATCTGGTTGGGTTTGATGATTATGGAGTTAGCTGCACCGGCTCTGATTCCTTCGGCCAGTATTTCAGCATTGGTTACGAATAGATCATCACCACAGATTAAACATTTACTGCCAGATTTACTGGTTAAATCGGCAAACCCCTGGAAATCTCCTTCTCTAATGGGGTCTTCCACATAGAACATACCATAGGTATCTATTATTTCACTAACATAGTCTACTTGTTCTCCGGTGTCTTTTCGGACTCCTTCTTTAGCGTAGATATATTTTTCTTGGTCTGCATCCCAGAATTCACTGGCTGCCATGTCCAGGCAAGGTTTTACTGATACTCCAGTTTCATCACTTATTTCTTCACAAGAAGTTGCCTGGATTTCCAGTGCTTCCTGGTTGGTGAGATTTGGTGCCCATCCTCCTTCATCACCCTTCCCACCGGTGAATAGGGCATCTTTAGCCTGAATTTTCTCCCTTATCCTACGGTGCACTGCGGTGTTGGTGAACACTGCTTCGGTGATGTCAGTGGCCCCTACTGGCAGGACTAAAAATTCCTGGATGTCGGGGGCGTTTTTCCCTGCGTGTGCTCCGCCGTTTATCATGTTTCCCAGTGGGAATGGTATGGCTGATGGCATGTTACCTCCCAGAAATCTGTACAGAGGTAGGTTGTAGGATGCTGCGGCTGCTTTGGCCACTGCCATGGATACAGCCACAGTGGTGTTTCCACCTATGGCTGACAGGTTTTCAGTGCCGTCGATTTCTTTTAAAACCAGATCAATCTCTTGAAGGTCTTCAGCGTCCATACCGATGAGTTCTGATGAGATGATATCTTCTACTTCTTCTATAATTCCATCCACCCCTCCTGTAGGGAAAGATACCACTTCACGGGATCCGGTGCTGGCTCCGCTTGGTGCGGCTGCTCTTCCGAATCCATTCCAAGTGATTACATCCACTTCCAAGGTTGGGTTTCCTCTACTATCTAGAATTTTTCTAACCCGGATGTCTTCAATAACACTGTCCATTTTAAAAACACCTCACAAATGTAAAAAATAATGGTTTTTTTAGGCTTATTTTTTATTAGGATATGATCTTTTTATTCTCCCATTAGCGAGGTTTTGTTAATCCTCTGGTTAACAGGATGTTTTGGGATCATTAGAGTAATTTTTTTATAGGTGATATAATAAAAAATTTCAATTATTTTTATAATGCTTTTTCATCTGCTTCCAGGGGTCGAACATCCAGTGGGAGCACATTTTCTTTGAGTTCCATAGTGGCTATGTCAATGGGATCCAAATCTGGGGTTACATCCACCATTGGTTTTGCTCCCATGGAAATCTGCAATGCTCGGGCTCCGATTATTCTGGCCCTTTCAAAACGGGTAAAGTTTTTGGCTTTTTTACTTGTTTTTTTGGTTGCCTTTTTAGTTACCTTTTTGGTTGCCTTTTTAGTTGCCATGGCTTTTTCTCCATACCTTTTTTAGGATGTGAATATGAATTGAATATTCTTTTTCGTAAATGTGCTTTTTAGTAAATGTGATGGGGCCGCCGAGATTTGAACTCGGGTCTCCAGCGTTCCGGTGTTTGACCATCCCCGTTCCAGTTGTAAGAAAATATCCTTAAACTTTGATACTATGATAATAGGATCATACCTGGAAACTTCTTTCAATGGCTGGGAGGATGGACCATGCTACCCTACGGCCCCTACCATACTTCTACATGAGCTATGAACATTCTCCGGCAACAGTATTTGTTGATTCCCAAGTCATCCAGAACCTCTTTAGGATCTTCCCCAGCTTGGGTTCTTTTTTGGTAATCTTCAAAGTAAGCTGATATTACCTTTCCACAGCTCAAACATCTTACAGGAATCATGTTCTCCTCTTTTTACAATTTTTTATCATTTTCTTTAATAAATTGAATATAATTTTTTTTTTTACGTTTAAATAAATAAAATAATGAATGGGAGGGTTGAGAGTTAACTTATCGGTAACTCTTCTGCCTGCGGGATCTGGCTCCGCTACCACCAAATTTTTTGGGTTCGGANCGTCGTGGGTCTCCCACCAGCATGGTACGGTCGTATTGGCTGAACTTTTCTTTAAGTTCCATGTCACCAGTCCATTGTACCAGTCCTTTAGCTATCACCATTCGGGCAGCTTCTGCTTGTCCCATTACTCCCCCGCCTATCACCTTAACATCAATGTCTAACTGGTTAATCAGGTCTCCAGCCAGGGTGAGTGGTTCTTTGAGTTTGAGTCTTGCCAGTTCCGGGTTGTATAGTTCCACTGGTTTTTTGTTGATGCGTACTCTGCCTTTGCCTTTTCTAAACTTTCCCCGGGCAATGGCTGTTTTTCGCTTTCCACTGGTGTGAATAACTTTCTTCATGATTACACTTCCTTAGTTAAAACTTTGCTCCCAGTAGTTGGGACAATTTCCCCAGTTCCACTGATTTGGAGATGTTTTTAGGCTGAGCTTCTTTAATGTCCTTGATTTCTTCTTTTTCAAATTCTGATGGGATTCCTACATGAACGCGGAGGCCTTTGAGGGCTTCTCTTCCTTTGTGTTTTTTGTAGGGTAGCATTCCCCTGACTGTTCTTCGGAATATGTCATCTGGTCGGCGGGGATATTTAGGCCCCATTCTGCGGGGGTTGGATATGCTGGCCCGGTCTATTCTTTGTTTGTATTTTGCATGGGCCCATGCTTTGTTACCTGATATAATAATCTTTTCCGCATTTAATACTGTCACCCGTTCCCCGGATAATAGTTTTTTAGAAACTGTACTTGCCAGTCTCCCTAGAACGAGTCCTTCTCCATCTACAATCATATTATAACACCTTATTATTCTATAATTCTTACTCCGCTCCCCTTGGGATTTTCATCCAATAGAAGAGTGATATCCAGGCATTTTCCACCGGCACTGATGATTTTCTCGACCGCGGTTTGGGAGAAGTCCAGTGCTGCTACTTGGACTTTGTGGTCCAGTGTTCCGCTTCCCAGGACTTTTCCTGGCACCAGTACTGTTTCGTCTTCTGTGGTGTGTCTGTTTATTCTGGATATGTTCACTTCGGCTTGTTGGCGGGTGGGTTTTGATAACCGGCGTGCTAAGTCCTTCCAGAGGGGTGCTTGTTCCTGGTATGATTTTTCTTTAAGGATATTTATGAGTTGGTTAATTTGGGGGTTTGTTTTCATTGTTAACTGCCTCCTTCTTTAAAATCTATGATTTTGTCAGCTTTACCTGCTAATATGTCTGAAGCTCGTGATAGTATTTCTGTGGGAGATAGTGAACCATCGCTTTCAATATGGAATATAAATTTATCCTTAATAATATCCACTGTGATAGCTTGGTTTTGGCAGTCTTTTTCGCATGTACGGCATAGGGAACAGTTTTCCAAGTCTACCACTTTTATGCTTTTCTTCTTTTCATCATATTCCAGGACTGATCTGGGGCATTCCTCTACACATTGGAGGCATGCTTCACATTTATCATTGTCTATAGTGATCTGTGGATAGTGCTTGTAAGCGCAAGTAGAGGTTGGCTGCCATTTAGCATGGTCTTTACCTATTCCTAGCTGTGCTATGGCTTGTAGCACCACTTCTTCCCCATCTTTGAGTTTGACTAGTGGGATGGTGTCATATACTGGTTTGAGGTTGGGGTCTTCGGATTTAAGATCCCCGGAGTGTAATGTTTGTGGTCCTTTCCCTTCAAGTACTAGGGAAACACTGCATCTTGGGCAGTGATTTTCACAGTCACAGTCTTCTGGAAGTATGAGGGATTCCAGGTCTGTGGTTAGTGGTACCAGTCCCAGTCGATGTGCTAATGCTTCGTCGAATATTCTTGCATCGTTTTTCAAGATCTCCACTGTTTCAATGGCCATGGTGGGAACTTCCACCATGCAGATCCTTCGCAGGGCATTAACCAGGCTTACATCAACACCTTCAATAATGAAGGTTATCTGGTCATCTGTCCTGTTTTTTATTTCTATCTCCATACAAGACACATCACAGTTTATACCCTTCTACCCCTTTTACCGCCAGGTCTTCCTGTACCATCGTGGGGGATGGGTGTTACATCTTCAATTTTACCTATTTTGATTCCTGCACGGGCTAATGCTCGGATGGTAGCTTGTGCTCCTGGTCCAGGTGAGCGTGGTCCGTTTCCACCTGGTGCTCGTACCTTGATGTGCAGTCCTACAATTCCTTTTTCTTTCACATCATCGGCTGCTCGGGTTGCGGCTTCCATTGCTGCGAATGGTGATGATTCCTGTCTGTCGGCACGGACAACTTTACCACCAGACCAATGGCTGATGGTTTCTGCTCCAGTGACATCGGTGATGGTGATGATGGTATTGTTGAAGGATGAGTATACATTGGCTACTCCCCATTTTTCTTTAATTTTCTCGGCCATGATATCACCTTATCTTCTGTTTCTCCTTCCTTTTCCTCTGTATGAGTCCCTTTTTGGTTTTTCCTTTTTAGGTTTTTCTTTTTTAGGATTTTCAGGGATTTTCAGTTTTATTACTGGTGAACCTGGATAGTATCCAATTTGTTCTTCTTCACCTTTTTTAACCAGGTAGCTTGGTGAGTTTATTTTTCGATTGTTCATGGCTATGTGTCCATGAACCACGAATACTCGGGCTTCCTTGGCAGTGTATGCCAATCCTTTTTTATGAACAAATGTTTGAAGCCGGCGTCGTAGAACGTCTTCTGCTGTGAGGTTTAGCACATCTTCCAGTTTTGCTGTTTCAGACAGCATACCATAACGAATAAGGTGGTTTAGGAGTTGCTGCCTTTCCTGTGCAGTTTGTTCGATGGAAAGACCTAATAGTTCCCTGGCATCTCTCCTATACTTTTTAATCATGGTTTCGGCCTTCCAAATTTCTTTTTTATTTTTTAGGCCGTATTTTTTAATTAATTTGTTTTCCTGCTTTATGCGGTCTGCAATCCAGGGATGGAGAGGGGTGTCATACTTTTTCCTTGCCTTTCTTGGGTGTCCCATGTTAATCGTCTCCTATGTTTATCCTCTTCTCCTACTTACTCCCACGGAGCTTCCTTTTCTGAATGTGGATTTGGTTCTCTGACCTCTTACTGGTAGTCCCACTTCATGTCTTCTTCCCTTATAGCTTCTGGTTTTCTTCATCCGGTTGAGATCATCTCGGAGACGCATCATCAGGTCTGATTCAATAAGGTGGGTGGTTTCCCCAGTTTCGTAGTCATTTCTACGGTTCAACATCCACTGGGGGATGTTAAGTTTCTGGGGGTTTTTCACTGCTTCTTCCAGTCGTTGNACATCCTCATCAGGTAAGTATCCTATTTTCTGGTTGGGATCTAAATCCAANGTGGTGCATAGNGCACCGGATAATGCTTTGCCCACTCCCTTTATATCGGTTATGGCGTTTACAATGGTCTTGTTCCCGTCTACGTCTTTACGGGCGATCCGGACCATGTGTTTGAAATCTTCTTCCATTTGGGGTTTCCTCCATTTATTATGTCAACTTGGTTTGGAGTTTGTTTTGCGCGGATCATCAGCACCATTGGTTAGGATGGTCTGAAACTTTTGCTCAAACTCTCTCTTGTTTTTTAATTGATTGGGGATTATCATAAAAACCATCAATTTCAGGTTTTTAAAAACCATTAATTTCAGTTGATTTTTAATAAATCATTCGTTTTTCCATTCAATTATTCTAATTTATGTTTATTCCGCTTGTATATTGCACAACAACCATTGATGGTATTGTTGAACGCCGGGACTGGGATTTGAACCCAGGCGGAGCAAAGCTCCACAAGATTTCCAGTCTTGCGCCTTACCAGGCTAGACTATCCCGGCATGAGATTAATTTGTAAATTGTTACCGATAATTTTCTAATTGAATTGTAACCTAGATTTCTAATATTATTTATCAAGAAAGGGTAATTTGGCACTAAAACCCGGATTGGGTGTTGGTACTCACCTACCCATATATTTACTGGTACCTTAAACTATTTTTTTTGGCCAAAAGATTTATAGTATTGCATTGATTTTAATGCACACTAAGTAGTGTTTGGTGGGAGTCTGAGGTAAATAGTAGATTTTTTCACTTCCACATCATGGGGTATGTTCCAGGTTCCATAAAAACCTTTTTTATATCCACCATTATACCTTTATCTGCACTTTCGATTTCTGAAGCAGAATGCAGTGCCAAACCTGCAGCCACCAGTTCTCCTTTAAGAGTCATTATGGCCAGTGTTTCATTCTTTCGAATACCTTCAGAGTATTGGAGTATTCCCCCTGCTGCCAGGTCTGCACCATGGCATAGGGCGTCCACTGCTGAGTCACGGATAACTATCTTGTTAAGGTGGCTGGCAGCTTTCTCCATTGGTAGAACACAGTCCCGGAGGGGTGTCTTGTTATCATCTTCCTTCCAGTAATGGTAGGCGTCATTGACGTCCTGAAGGGTTTTTAGGGTTTCATCTTCCTTGAAATCTGCCACCCTAGTTCTGCGGAGTTCTGCCATGTGGGCTCCGCATCCTAAGGCTTGACCTATGTCATGACAGTATTTACGGATGTATGTGCCGGCTTCACAGCCGATCTTGAAGAGCACATCAGGGCCTTCTATCTCCAGGATATTCACATAGTATATTTTCCGCACCCTTAGCTCTCTTTTCACTGCTGAATGAAGGGGTGGTGTTTGGAATATTTTACCAGTGAATTCCTCCAGGATATTAACCACCCGGTCTTCCCCCACATCTTCATGGAGGTGCATTAGGCACACGTATTCTTTGGGTGCTTCCAGGAGTAGTTGTATAGCTCTAGTTGCAGTGTCGATTCCCACTGGTAGAATTCCAGTAACCCTAGGATCCAAGGTTCCACCGTGCCCGGTTTTAGAACATTTCAGGATTCTTTTAACCCATGCATCTATTTCATGGGAGGTGGGTCCTATGGGTTTATCCAGGTTGATTATACCTTTGGACAGGTGTTCCTCCAAGGGCCGTTCATTGGGCAGATGACCATAATTAGGGTCTGTTTTCCCGTAGGCTTTAACTTGGAGTTCTGTCATGTGGGAAACCTAAACTGCTAGTTGGATCTTCATTAATTCATGGGTTTTATTTAGGCGATTGCTTGTTCAAAGTCCTTCTTAATGGCTTCTGGGTCATCACTTTTAACTTCCATTACCTGTTCTAAGGGCTCTAAATGTTTTATGTTGCATCGGCGGTTTTTTACTGTGTTTCCCACTACTTCTACAAATTTATCATCTATGATCTCGACTATTACACATTTTTCACCGGCTTCTCTTCCGGAGATTTTCATACAAATTCTTCCAACTTCTATTGCTGGCATTTGATCACCTCAGTTATTTTTAAAATGATTTTTGCGACGCTATCAGCCTTAAAGGCGTGAGTGTTAATTATAATATCATAAACATCCATGTTTTTAGTGTCTATGTTATGGATTTCCAGGTATCTTTGAGCTTCACTGTGTTCGCGGGTTATGATCTCTTCTCGGGCTTGGGAGATTGTTTTATTTTCCCTCTGACTGATCCGTTCTGTGCGGATGTCTAGGGGTGCAGTGCACCATACCTTTAGATCTGCATCCACAAAGTAGGCGGAAAGTCGGCCTTCTACTATGAGATCATCAGCCTGACGAGCTAGCTCTGCTTGTCTCTGGTCGATTTGGTGGTCGATTTGGGTGTTACCTTCGGCGAATTTGCTGAATTCCAGTATTTCCATACCCTTCTCCTGGGCCATCTGTCGGAATATGTCCCCTGCTGATATTACGGGTATTCCTGTTTTTTCAGATAGGATGCGGGAGGTTGTACTGGTTCCACTTCCAGCTAGTCCACCGATGGTTATGATCATTTAGGATCCGGCCTCAGATGCTGCCATGGACCTGGCTTGTTTTTTGAAGTGTTTCCGTAGACATTCAGAGCATAAGTTACCGCCGAATGGCCGGTTAGGTCTTTTTTGTGATTTAGGAAGTTTTTTCACCTGGTAAGGTCTTCCTCTGGGAACTCCGTGTAAGAGTTTACCGCACTGGGCACAGTGGTGCTTTTTGGGTTTTTTCTTCTTGTAATGGAGGACTGTTTTACCTCCAGGAGTCTTGCGAAAGGTTCTTTTATAGGTTCGTGATCTGTATCTTAACGCTGGCATGTTATTTTCTCTCCTTTTAAAGTTAGAAATTTTTTAAGATTGATTTTCTAGATTTTTTATTTAATTTAATATGTTTTTTTAAAAAGTACGAGTATGATAGGGATTTTCCTACATTCCCCCTCCTTTTAATCCCAGGAGTTTGCGCCATACAAAAGACATGGCAAATGAACACAGGATGTACCATCCCAGCCATTCAATGGCCATGTAGGGAACTCCTGGAGACTGATGGTAGACCATGTGGAACACTGGAACCAGGAGTACGTAGAATACAAAGGCAGGTAATTCAACAACCATCTTGTTGATGGCTGGTTGTGATGCCATCCACCAGAATAATAGTATGATGGGAAGGAAGGTAACAATCATTGGTTTGAAGGAGTTCATCATCATAGACTGCTGCATTTTCATGAACTCTGCCTGGTTCTTTTGCACTTTAGCCATGGCCTTTGGGTCACCAGATTTCTGGGCTGCCATCATTTCCTTCTGGAATGCCTTCATTTTCTTTTGTGATTCTTGTAGTTTGTCCTGGTCAACCAGTAGCTTGTTAGCCACAGTTATGGCAAAGGATACTATGGTTGATATTACAAACACTCCCAGCATTGGCCCCCACGCCTTAATCAGTGGCATGAACACGAAGTTCAAAGCACCAAAAATCGGGTTAATTATAAATTCAAATGCCATTTTTAATTCCTCTTTTTCTTTAAGAATTCATCTGGTAAGGGTTTCCCTCATCTGGTTAACCGGTTCATCTAACCGGTCGTTATGATTTTCGATAATCTTGACTGTGGCTCCAGTGTAAACTGCGTAGGCCATGGCTGTTGCCCGGTTCATTTCCTGGTGGAGGTTGATGTCTTGGAGTCGTTCTGCATCCCGGGTTCTGGTGGTGTCGCTGACTCGGCGCATGAGTATCTCATCACCATCAGCTTCAATTAGGATGAACATGTCTGGTTGCAACTCCTTCAGAACCCATACTGGCAGTCCTGGGAGGAAACCTGACGGAGTTTTGATGGTGCAATGGGTGTCTACAATAGTGTTAACATCCTTGGCTCTTTTTCTTATGGTTTTAGCGGCTTTTTTCTGCACCTCTTTCTGGGTGTCAGGGGCAAGTTTCCGCATTGAGTCCCTGTCTTCTACCAGTTTCATTTCTTGAGCTATTTCTAGCATCACATCCCCATAGTTAACATGAACATAGTCTGTTTCCTTTAGGGCATGGTTTAGCACCGTGGTGCTTCCTGATCCGGGTATTCCTGCAACAACGACAACTTTCATCTTAATCACCACCTAAGAAATTCCTGAGCATTGGATGCATGTCCATCAGTTGCTCCTGAGCTATTTCTTCATACAATTTATAAACAATACCCACAGTAAGCAATACACCAGTTCCCCCTCCCAGTGCACCGGTTAGGTCTGCTCCGAAGGCCAGTAAACCAACGAAGGCTCCACCCATTACGGTTATGGCTGGGATGTATTTTTTGAGTATTCTCTCAAAATGGGTTCGGCTGCTTCTGTGTCCAGGTATTTGCATTCCCATTCCATGTAACTGTTTGGCCACAGCTTTGGGTCCTATATTACTCAGTTCCACCCATAACCAGGCAAAGATGATACATGCAGTGATAAATACCACGGCATAGAATATGACTCCCAGGGGGTTGGTCATTACAGTGGAAAGATTGGGTACAGTAAGATAATATGCCAGTCCACTGACAGCTTGTCCGTTTTCAATAGTTCCCAGTATAGGGAATCCTATTTTCTGGAACACGGCCGCAAACAACTGCACGTTTAAAAGCAGTGCACTGGTCAAGATAACCGGCATGTTACTGGCATAAATGAATTTAAGAGGATATTTGCCCCGGGCTCCCTTTACTCCGCCGAAGGATAGGGGTATTTCCACGCGTAAACTCTCAGCATATACCACCACAAAGAAAACCACGATAAGTGAAATTATGGGTATTAGGACNGTGAANTCCGGTTGGCTGGTGGTTAGTAAGTATATGAATTTGGGTATGGCACCNGATGGTACATCTGGTGATACCGGAGTTGATAAGGGGTTAAATGCACCGGTTACAATCTGTGCTGAAACACCGGCTGCAATGAAAAGACCCACCCCACTTCCGAATCCCCATTTTGAGATCACTTCGTCCAGGAAGATGATCAGGATCCCTCCAATGGTGATTTGTAGGATCATTATCCAGACGAGTTCTGGGGAGGCGGCTTGAAGTGAGCCAGTGATTACTAGAACTCCCCCTTCAAAGAGTGTGAATATGATGGCCAGGAGTTTTTGTGTTCCCTGGAATAAGGCTTTATCTTCAGCTTGTGAAAGGTCAAGGTCGATGATCTTTCCCCCAACCAGTAGTTGGAGTATGATGGATGCTGATACTATTGGTCCAATACCAAGGGTTAAAATGGAACCAAAAGAACCTGCCATAACTGCTCTTAGCTGGGCGAACTGGTCCACTGAAATATCGCTTAACCCGAATAGTGGTATCTGGCAGAGTACAAAGTAGAGTATCAGAATTACCCCAGTCCACTTGAGTTTTTCTTTAAATGGAACCCGGTAGGTGGGTGATTTCACCTGGGGTAAAAATGAGAAAATTGGCAGAAGAGCTTCCTTCAACACTTATATTCACTCCTAATCTGAGAAATGTAATTTTGACTGTGAACTATTGGAGAGTTACTGCTTCCCCACCATTTTCTTCTATTTTTGTTATTGCGCTCTGTGAGAATTGTCTGGCTTTGATGGTTAGTGGCTTNGTGAGTTTTCCCTTGCCCAACACTTTTTCATAGCCCATTTGGGTAACGTCAATAATGATTTTTTCCCCTTCCTTCACAGCTAACTCTTTGGCCACCAATTTTTCTGCATTATCATCCAAGTAATCCAGGTTGATGGTTTTGGTTTTGTTTATGGTCTTTAAAGGGCGTTTGAAACCACTTTTACCATAGCGATCTGGGTCGAATTTCACTACCCATGACCACATATGCTTATGGCCTCCGGCTTTCCCTCTTCCACCACGGTGTCCTGCTCCTCTTCTTTTCTTGGAACAGCCACCTCCGATGGTCCTTGAGCCACGCATTTTGTTAATTTTACGGGTTTTCCTTATCATGTTGTACACCTTGAATTATGTGATTAGTTTGTGAATTTAGATTGGTCAGGTTTTAGATCATCTTTTTTATCAGGGTGATGATCTCCTCTCCCCGGTAACCAAGTGTTCCACCTTCTTTGAAACTTTTTCGTATGTGACTGTAACCCTTCCTTGGTGGGTGCAATCTGAATACTGGTTTTAGGCCAGATTCTTTCAGGGTGGTTTTCCCAGTTATGAGGGCTTCTGATAGTTCTTCTGCTGATTGGTAATCTCCCAGTTCAGCGAGTGCTTCAGGTGTGATCCTTTCTCTTCCAGGGAGTCTGCCTCTTTTTTCTATTAACTGAGTTAATGTTTCCTGGTCGATTCCTCCCCAAGTTATGTAATCCTTGGCTTTCCGGAGCATTCCATTGTAAGAAGGATCATCAGGCACCAGAACAGCGTGATTGATTCGTGTTAGTCTGAGCATGTCCAGGGTGTCTTTGATGTCTTTATTGATCCCAGTGTTTCCTCTGACTCGTAGTACGATCATCATGTTATCACCATTACTCCACAATGACGCCTAATTTTTTAAGGTCTTTAGTTGGGGCTTTTACCATGCTCAACTTTTTAAGAGCGTCGAATACTGCACCTGCAAAGTTGATGGTGGTCTGGGTTTGTCCACTGGTTTTAGACCATATATCGTTGATTCCAGCCAGTCTGAGGATGGTTTTTCCAACATCTCCAACAGCTAGTTCCACTCCTCTAGGGGCAGGTATGAGTGTTACTCGGACACTGCCGACTTTGCCTTCCACTTTAAAAGGCACGGTGTGTTCTGTTCCACAGACGCATCCCCAGTCTCCGCATCCTCTGCGGACTTTGATTATGTTATATTTGGCGTCATCTACTGCTTTTCTGATGGCAGGACCTACTTCTTTGGCTTTTCCCTGTCCTAAGCCTACGTAGCCTTTCTTATTCCCTACGGCCACTATGACTCGGAAGTTAACTTTTCGTCCTGATTTGTGCATTCTCTGGACTAGGTTAACATCCATTACCTCTTCTTCCAGATCTGGGAGTAGGAAATCTACAATTTCCAGTTCCATAATGGGCAGGCCACGATCGAATATTTCATCAATGGATGTGATCTGGCCCTCTTTTACCATGCGTCCCAGTTTGGTTTTTGGCTCCCATTCTTCGTTATTGTAATCATTCATTATGATACCTCTTTTTCGATCTTTTCCTTGATAGTTTGAAAGTGATCAGGGATTTCTAGAGGAGAAAGTCCTTTTTCTAGGTATTGGGAAAATTTCTTCTCCATGTCTGCCTTGTCCAATGATTTGGCATACTGGACAATATGTTCTCCCTTGACACGATCCTCATCTGGAAGCACAACATCCTTGTAAGGTACTTCAAGGCCTGCGTCTATTGCGCCTTTTAAGACTGCGTAAACTCTTGAACCTTTGGTTGAACTTTGGAGTCCTATGTCCATGACTGCTGCGTTGATGCCTTCTTTAACTGCTTTTTTTCCACAGAGGTATCCGGTGAGGTAGGCTGCAGAGGTGTTTTTACCACTGGCCAACCATCCCATGTTTTTCAGTTCCTGAGAGTGAGCTGAAACAACAGTTTGGTCTCCCGAGAGTTCTACATCAACAATCTGGGCGGTGGTGTGATTACCAGTAACTCGAACTACCAGACGATGCTTGTCTAATGCTATAAGTTTGAGTCTTGCTCCGTAGTCAGTTTTTCCTTCTCTTCTACGTCTTAATGCTACTTTATATCTTGATCCGTGTGCCATGTAATATCCCCCGTTTATCTTAAAAGGTCATGGTCTCTGGCGTAGGTTTTCATGTAGGATTTACTACGGAATGCTCCACCTTTAGCCATTCGGTATAGTTTACGATAGGTGGTGCGGTTAATTTCACGTTCATCCCTCATGTCCTTGAGGTCCTTTCGGAGTGCCCTGATGGTGGTCATCCAGGCTTTCTTCTTAGGGTTTCTTGCCCCTTTAGCTCCTTTTATGCTTCCTCTGCCTTTCCTTTTTCCTTTCTTTTTCTGTTCTGCTATCTTTTTTGAACGGTAACTGCTGATCCCTTTTTTGGGTCTTGCTTTAATGTATCCTTGCTGGATGAGTTGGTTAACTCCTTCCCTGGTTATTGCCCGGGAAACCTCTTCCAGGTTGTCAGGGTCTATCCATACTCTGTTCACACCCACTTTTAGCAGGTCTGCAGCTAGTCTCTTCTGAGTAGTAAGATTCATAAAGAAACCTCCATATCAACCTTTTAAAAAAAGGTTGATCTAAAACATATTTTTTTTTGCAAATCCTGAATATGATGCTCAGGATTTTTTTTATTAGGATGCTGTAATTTTATCCGGTTACATCCTTTTGATTTATCTAATCCAGTTATACCATCAATCCTATTGGATTATGGTCCCCGTTATCTCCTATTAAAAACCGTCCTGACAGGTTATTGTTCTTGTAGACGGTTTAGGATATTGATTCTATTGATGATTTCTTGAATGAAGAGTTTTATTCATTCAGGATCTTAATTTTAAGTTCGCGGGCTTTGTTGAGAATTATTTCTCTTTTCCGTAGTCCCACAGTAGAACTGATCCTTCCGGCCTCTTTTTCTGGGTCTATGGTTTCCAGGTCTTTGGCGTTGCACACCAGAACATCCCTGTATCCTGAGGGGTGTAATCCTTTGGTGGCTTTGGGTGAACAGTATCCAACAGTTGGCATGGCAGGTTTTCGACCTTCATACCTTCTGGTTTTACTGGTTTTACCCCTGGTTTTCCTCCATTTTTTTCCCAACTTTTTGTACCGGTGCCATTCCTGTCTTCTGAATTTTGGTTTCCTCATACGGATCACTCCTTAGCCACCAGGTATATTCCGTCTTGGAACACCCTTGGGTCTTTGCCCTTGATTTTAGTGGCTTGTTCGAGGTTGGCCATGGTCTGGCCCACGTCTTCCTTGTTCACACCGGTAATTACCACTTCATCTCCTTGAACCTTTACCTGGGCTGTGCCGATAATGTTAGCTGTGCGCGGGTATCGTTCTCCTAAGAAGTTTTCAATGGTTACTTTATCCTTGGCTGCTTTGACAGTCATTGGAAAGTGAGCGTGAACAATTTTCATTTTATAGGTGAATCCTTCGGTTAAACCGTGGATCATGTTGCTTATATGGGATTTTATGGTTCCCAGCATAGCTTTATCCTTTTTTTTAGGGAATCGAGTTTCTAAAACCACTAGCCCGTCTTCTTGACGGATGGAAACGTTTCTTGATTTGAATTTCCGTTTGAGTTCTCCTTTTGGTCCAGTAACTGTCACTTCTTTGTCAATAGTGACCTCCACGCCTTCTGGGACGGGGATTTCTTCCCTTAGAACCACTGCTAAAGCCATTATATCACCTTAATAAACGTATACCAGCAGTCTTCCACCAATCCCACGTTCTTTTGCTTCATAGTGGGTCATTATACCTTCGGGGGTGGTTACAATCATAATCCCGAAGTTTTTTGATGGTAGGTATCGTTTTTCAAATTTTTCAAATTCATCATTTTTCACGGCATGTCTAGGCTTTATCACACCGCACTTGTTGATATTTCCTTCTAGTTCCACAGTGAATTTGCCTGCTTTATCATCGTCCACATATTCAAATTCACCAATGTAACCTTCTTTTTGCATTGTCCTCAAGACTTGCCCAATCATTTTTGATGCAGGAGTAACTGTGCATCGGTCGTTTCCTTGCAACTCATTGTTCCGCATGTTTGTAAGGGCATTGGCCAGAGGATCCATAAGTGTCATCTTGTCACCTCTAATTATATTTTCTAAATCCGATTTTAGGGGCGAGTTCCCGGAAACATTGCCGGCAGAGCATGAGTCCATATCTTCTCACCAGAGCAGAGTGGTCTCCGCATCTTCTACATTTCCTGGATGCCTTTCCGTATTTTCTGGGCAAATATATCACCTATTCGTCATCTGTATCCGATTTTATTATAATCTGGAAATTTTCCTTCATAAACTCCAGGGTTTCCTCAGGGTTGACCTGGTGTTTGTGGGGTATGTGCTTCCGCTGAACTTTCCTTCTTTTCAACCTGTAACCAGGTTTTTCGAATGTTACATTAACATTCATCCCAAATATTCCAATATCAGGGTCGTAGCGCATTCCAGGAATATCAATATGTTCCTCTATCCCAAAAGATAGATTTCCCTGGCGGTCAAACTGCCTAGGGCTAATTTTATTGTCAATTCCAGAAAGAATGAGTTTAATGGATTTGTGTGCTTTTTCACCACGTAATGTGACTTTGCAAGCTACGGGTTGTCCTTTTCTTATACCAAATTCAGGGTTAGTTACCTTAGAAATGGTACGAACTGGTTTCTGGTTGGTGATGGACTCGATAAGCTTTTCTGCTCTTGCCAATTTTTCACCACCCTCTCCAACTCCAATGTTAACCGTGGCTTTTGCGATTCGCACTTGCTGCATGGGGTTCATTTAGTTACCTCCAGGCAGTGTTATAACTGGTTTGTCTTTACCCAGTACGAAAACGTATTCCTGCAGTGTTTGGAAAGTTTTTTGATTAGTTTCCATTAGTACAGTGTTAGGCATTGAACCGTGAGTAATGTTTATTTCCTTAACTGTTCCTTTCTCACCAATGTGCTTACCACCAGTTATGAGACCGATGGTTCCACTCTCAAATTTAATGTGGTCCTTGATTTCCTGTTCAGGTACATTGAGTACTAAAACATCACCAGTTTTATATTCCCCATCAGTGATGAAATTTCTACCGTCATGGAGGTTTAACTGTGTTTTACCGCCTTTAATGGTGGTTTTATCCTCAATTCTGCATAGTTTGAAATCAATATTCTCCTTTTCTATAGGGTGAAGTGCCAGTCTTCCACGCTCATCTGGCAAGACCCGGTAGGCTTTCTTAGTTTTAGGTATTTGGATAACATCCATGAATCCCACTGGGAACTTATAATCCTTACGGATTCTGCCGTCAACCAGAATTTCACCGTTATTGAGAATTATTCTGGCTTCGCGGGCGTTGTCCGCTAGTTGGAGTATGTCACGAACTATGATCAGGAGGGGTAATGATCCTTCAATGGAGTGTGGTCCTGGACTTGGTTTCACTGTCCACTTAAACTCTTTGGGGTGGATGGGCCAGTGTTCTGGTGATTTAAATCTTTTTAGATGTTTTCTTGATCCCATTTTGGCCATTTTAATCCTTCCTCTCTATTATTTCACTTCGTTCTTCATCATCCATTTTCAATTCAACAATCATCAGATTGGAGGGGTGTATTGGATGGTAAATTTGATTTCCGTCAGGTTTTTGAATACTCATACCTTCAATCATGAGTCGGAAATGTTTGGTGTCAACTTTTTCCACTTTGCCTTCGTGGTCTTTGAAGTCACCACGCAGGACTTTAACAGTATCTCCTTTGCGAATTGGTAAGGAGCGTCTTTGGTATTCTTCTCTTAATTCTGGGTTAAGGGTGACACTCATCATTTTATGACGGAGGTGTAATGGTGCTTGGTATCGGAATTTCCTCTGTTTTCTTGGTTGTTTGGACATCTAATCACCTACACAATAATGCTGGCAGCACTTCCCACTGAAGGCCATCGGTCGGCGGCTTCCTTAGCCACTGGCCCTCTAATTTCAGAGCCTTTCAAAACTCCATCTGGAGATATGATCACTGCTGCGTTGTCCTCGAATTTTACTCTAAGCCCATCTGCCCGGCGGAATTCTTTTTTCTGCCTGACAATTACGGCTGTGGTGATTTCCCGGCGCATGTCCACGGTTCCTTTTTTAACAGTGATTACAACCATGTCTCCCACACCGGCGCTACCCAATCTTCGGCGAACACCTTTGTATCCTTTGACTGATACTATTTCCACTTCGCGGGCTCCGGTGTTATCTACGCATTGTAGGCGGGCTCCGATGGGTAATGATTTGCTGACTTTTGATGTGGTGGCTTTCATTTGTTATCCCCTTTTACCTCCACCACAACGAAGTGCTTGGTCTTGGAAAGAGGACGGCACTCCGCAATCTTAACTGCGTCTCCAATGTTCACATGGATACAGTCGGGCTTATGGGCGTTTATTTTAGATTTTCTCTTTTCGTATCTTTCGTATTTTCTTATGAATTTGTAAAAACTCCTTTCAACGGTGATGGTCCGTTCTGCCTTGTCACTGGTGACTATTCCTTCTAGTATCTGACCACGTACAGGCAGAGTCCCATGGAAGGGGCAATTTGGATCTTCACATTTTTCTTTGGGTTCGGTAACTTCAATACCAACCATAGTATCACCAATATTTCCTAAATCTCTTTTTTATCCTATCTTCAGGGCGAGAAACTATTATCTTGCCATCAATTTCTACTATTGTTCCCTCTGGAAGTGTGAAATGGAATTTTGCACTTCTTTTAGGTATGATTTTTTCATTGCCTTCACCATCTTCAATGGTGATGGTTTTTTTGGTTTCGTTAACCACTTTTCCTTGTATTCCCTCTAAATCCCAATTAGAGCTTTGGATGATTTTAACTTCCAGTCCCACCAGTTCATGTCTCATGATGTTTTGTGGAGTTATCATACTAATCCAATTATAATGGGGTATTGTCATCCATGATAACCAAAGATGATATTTCTTATGGTTCAGGTTGTTATGAGAGCTTATTTAATGATTAATTAGCCTCTTTAAGCTTGAATTAACCGGCGGTTAACGTGTGAACCGGTGTGGGCTGATGGAGTCCTGTTATTTATATTAAGCAGGTATCAGCCATGAATTTTAGGGTTAACCNATTTATCTAACGAATCTGGATGTCTTCTGAAGAAAAGCCCATATTGGCNAGAACTTCTTTGACCCTCCTTTTATGGTCTCCTTGCAGTTCTATCTGGCCTTTTTTGGCCGTTCCCCCGCAGGCACATTTGTTTTTCAGTTCTTTGGTGAGATCTTTGATGTCAATATCGTGTTCATCTATTCCCTCCACAATTGTCATCAGCTTTCCGAATCTTCTTCTCACCGTATAGACTTTTACACTCTGTATCTCCCGTGCAATTTCTTCACAGACACAAAGTTCCTCTGGTAGACCACAAACATCGCAGACTTTCATCGATTTTAGTTCTCCTTATTTTGTTCGTTAATTATGGTTTTGACACGTGCTATGGTTCGTTTGAGTTCTTTGATTTTTCCGGGGTTTTCGTAAACTCCCGCAGCTGCACTCTTGGAAATGTTGTTGGAATATTCTGCTTGAAGTTCTTCCAATTTTTTCTGGATTTCCTCCATTTCCATTTCACGTATCTCTTTGCTCCTTAATATAACCATATTGATACATCCTTTTATAATTTATGATGATTTCAAGGGATTGATACCCTATTAGGGTGTTTTCACAATTTACTCAGTTTTGGAAGCTTTTTTATCTTCTTCGGAAGTTTTTTCTTCTGCTTTTTCAGCCTTCTTTTCGGCTGTTTTCTTGGTTTTAGCAGCTTTGGTTTTGGTTTTGGAAACTTTTTCTTTAACTTCCTCAACCTTCTCTTTGGCAGCCTCTTTAACCTCAGAAGCTTTCTCCTCAACTGTTTCAGCTACCTCAGAAGCTTTTTCTTCAACCTTTTCAGCTGCCTCAGAAGCTTTTTT
>JGI24709J26583_10000203_pt1 | contig 47922 bp, 48 predicted proteins | sample BioPla2DNA1_FD_26583 | JGI IMG/M metagenome (IMG submission 26583) | reverse complement strand
TTTTATATATCTTTGCTGCTTGAAAGTAGTACTGATATTACGAACGCAATTTTATAGTTAAATTTATTAAAAAAAAAGAAAATGAAAAAATTTTACTCATTATTGGTAATGGTTATGATTGTGAGCTTCGGTTTTGCTCAAATCCCAACCCAAACAATTAAAAAAGAGAACCTTAATTTACAGAAAAAAGAGGTTAATCATCGTCCTGACAGATCAGGTGCCGGTTCTTGGTGGTTTTCCTATTGTGATGACTTAATGTTCTACATGGGAACAGAATTAAACTATGGCTATGTGAATTTCTTCCAAGATTCAGTAGCTACAATTCAATATTCTGATGGCGACGGTCGTCCACAATTCTTCAGCTTTGCTCAAATCTTTAACTTTGAAGAGGAAATTTGGTATGACATGTACAACGGTTTAAGTGATGAGTTTGGTGAAATAATTCCAGTTCCTCATATTGGAGGCACCAGTACTTATTCTATTGACTCAATGAGCTGTATTTATGCTTATATGTGGGGAGAAAACGTTCCTANAACTGTGGTTGATACATTAGTAATGACTATCATGGCTGATGATGAACTAGAGTATATGAATATTTCTTCAGGTGGAGAGCCAGCATTTGTGGTTGCTGAACTTGCTTATAACTTTAACGATGCAACTATTGCTGAAGCAACACATCCTAAATTTTATACAGTAAAAGTTCCTTTAACTATTGATGATACAACAGGTGGATATTTTATTTACAGAAACTTACCAGTAGAAGGATTTCAAAATATCAGTGCTAAAACTGTTGCAGTTGCATACTCCTTTATTTCAGGATCATCTGATATCACCATTGATGATGTTATTGGAATCGATCTTAACAGATTCGTTGCATTCTACAATGAAGATCCAAGATCAGATTATAACAGCTGGGGTTCAGTTGGTTTAACAAGTGAGTTAAGTAACTCTCTATGTGCTATGGAGTGGACTTATAACTTTGAACTTTTCCAAGGTATGTATATTCATAACTGTATCTGGAATGGAGACTTAAAACGTCCAGGACTTTCAATTCTTGCATCTTGTAACGACTGCGAATGGGTAGGTGTAGAAGAAGTTGATCAAAAAAATATTTCAGTTTATCCAAATCCAGCAGCTAATAACTTTACAGTAAATTTACCAAACAGCAATACTGCACAAGTAGAGTTGTTCAATATTGTTGGACAAAAAGTATATCATAATATTGTAAATGAACTTACTCTTAACGTAAATGTTTCTGACTTTACAGCAGGAATCTATATGTTAAAAGTAACTCAAGATAACAAAACTTATACAACAAAAGTTGTTGTTAAATAAGTTTGATTCAGAACAAAAAAAAGGGAGTTTTAAATTTAAAACTCCCTTTTTTTTATGCTGGGAAATACAAATAAAAAAAGAGATCTATTCAGATCTCTTTTTTATTTAATAGAAACAGTAAATTATTCAGCACTATCTTCTTTTACTTCAGGATTGCTATCTTCTGGAGTTGGCTCTTCGGTTTGAACTTCAGCACTTACTTCTTCTCCTTCAACAGTAGCTTCTGCTTCTGCCTCTGCTTGAGCTTCTGCCTCTGCTTGAGCTTCTGCTTCTGCCTGAGCTTCCGCTTGATATTTAGCTGCTACTTTTTGAGCAATCGCTTCTCTCACTTTACTTTCACTTTCTAAACGAAGTTTAGATTCCTTGCGTTCTTGTTCTACTGCTTCGCGTTTTAAATTGTTTATTTTGGAATCTCTTTCTTGTTTCCAAGCTTCAAAACGACGTTGAGCTTCAATTTCAGTAAGGGCACCTTTAGCAATTCCGCCTCTTAAATGTTTCATTAACATCACACCCTCACGTTTAAGAATCGAACGAACAGTTTCAGAAGGAGAAGCACCCACTTCAACCCAATACAATGCTCTTTCAAAATTTAAGTTAATAGTTGCTGGATGGGTCAATGGATTATAGGTTCCAATCTTCTCGATAAAACGTCCGTCTCGTGGTGCACGACCATCCGCAATTACAATAGAGTAAAAAGGTTGATTCTTTTTACCAAATCTTTGTAATCTGATCCTTGTTGCCATAATTGTTTAATGATTTAATTGTTATTAATTTAGGGCTGCAAAATTAACAAAAAAAACGATATGAAAATTATTTTTTCAAATTTTATTTGAATCAGGCTAAATGTCCAAAAAAAGTTGTATTTTTGCAGACTGAAATAATGATGGTTCCGTAGCTCAACTGAATAGAGTATCTGACTACGGATCAGAAGGTTACAGGTTTGAATCCTGTCGGAATCACGTTTACAGAAGCACTTGTTATTTATTTGACAGGTGCTTTTTTCTTTCCTTCCCCCCCTTTTTTTCTTAATCAAAAATATGAAATTAGAATATGAAATCAGAATAAAAAAATTTTAAAAGCGGTTTGTATTATTTTTTTTCATACTTTTGCACTTCCAAAATGCCATGGTGGCGGAATTGGTAGACGCGCCGGTCTCAAAAACCGGTGAGGTAATACTCGTGCCGGTTCGACCCCGGCCCGTGGTACAAAGAGGCTTAAAAACAAATAGTTTTTAGGCCTCTTTTTTTTGTATCTTTGCTTTTCTAAAAAATGTTGAAAATGGAGATTTTAAAATCATTAGTAACAGATCTTTTTCAAGAGACTCCTATAGAGATAACAAAACTACCTCAGTCAGGTTCACCCCGTGTTTATTACAGAATCTCTTTTCATGATCGTCAGCCTGTTATCGGTGTTTATAATAGTGATGTTAAAGAAAATGAGGCTTTTTTTGGTTTTACTGAGTCGTTTAAAAGTAATAAAATTGCGGTTCCTGAAATTTACTTCATTGCACCGGATAGACAATATTACATTATAGAAGATCTTGGAGATGTAACTCTTTTTGAATTTTTAAAGCAGGATCGGACCCCGGATGGGCTGGGAGAAGCAACGATAGAATGGTATAAAAAAGTGCTTGAAGAGCTACCCAAAATTCAACTATTAAATGAGCAGGATATTGATTTTTCACTCTGTTATCCCAGGGCTGCATTTGATCGACAATCAATGAATTGGGATTTAAACTACTTTAAATATTACTATCTTAAATTAGTACATGCTCCTTTTGATGAACAAGAATTGGAAGATGATTTTAATAAATTGATTCAATTTTTATCGGAAGCTGATGCGCAATATTTTATGTTTAGAGACTTTCAATCCAGAAACGTAATGTTGCATCAAGGCAAACCCTATTTTATAGATTATCAAGGAGGTAGAAGAGGTCCGTTACAATATGATCTGGCATCCCTTTTGTATGACGGAAAAGCTGATATTCCCGAAAGCACAAGGGAGGAATTATACTATTATTATATAGATCAATTGGCACGTTACATAGAAGTGGATAAAGCGGAATTTGAGACTCATTATATTGGTTTTGTCTTGATTCGTATTATGCAAGCTCTTGGAGCATATGGATACAGAGGATATTACGAAAAAAAGAGCCATTTTTTACAAAGTATTCCCTATGCACTTCGAAATATTCGCTATATCTTAAGGAATAAAACTCTCCCCATATCAATTCCTACACTTTGGAATCTGCTAGATTTTATATCTAAAGAGGAGAATGTTCCATTATCTTCAGAACAATCCAAACATTTAACGATTACTATTCAAAGCTTTTCATTCAAAGTGGGGATACCTACTTCTGAAAGTTCCCATGGTGGTGGTTTTGTGTTTGATTGTAGATTTTTACCCAATCCGGGAAGAGTACCGGAATATAGAGAGTATAATGGAACCGATTATTGTGTTCAAGAATATTTATCTCAATATGATGTAGTTGAGCAGTTTAAGAAAAGCGTTGAAGAGATTGTTGTTATGGCAGTTGATAATTATATTGAACGGGAGTTTCAACAATTAATGATCAATTTTGGATGTACGGGGGGACAACACAGATCGGTCTATTTTGCGGAGTGGCTTACAAAAACACTTCAGGAAAAGTTTCCTCAAATACAAATAAACTTAAACCATATCCAGTTTCCAAAATTATCAAAGAGATTCGTTCCAAAGGAATAAATAGGATTTTGTGATTACTTTTTTTGTACCTTTGCAACGTAAGAAAAATATCAAAACAATATGACAAGGCGAGGTATATTATTAGTTCAGCACACCCTGATGGTACTTATTATTATTTTGGGTCTAGTCTCTTGTAACTTTTCCGATAAACGTTCACAAGATAGCACAGATGAAGAGGAGCTTTTAATAGAATACCCGATAGCAACCATTTCTGATTTCATTGAAACATCACCGACAGATACGAATAAACTTTACCCTGTAAATGAAGAGTTTTTAAAACAATTTTTACTCTTTGCATCGCAATATGAAGGGCAAAAATTAACTGTTAAAACTCATTTTCCTCAGGAGTGGGGTGTTGTGGTAATAGAGCGATTACCGGAAGGAAGAGAGTTATATCTATTGCAGTCTGAGAATCGGGAATGGAAATATATAGCTATCACTTCCGGAATGGGAACTCAAAGAATATTGGATTTAATTCCTGTAGCTGTCAATATTGCAGTCCAAAATCAAGATATATTGGAAACAGAAATCTGGAAAACGACACGAAATGAGATGGGAGAATTTTCAGTTGAAAAAACTTATACATGGGTTAGATCTGTGGCAGAGGAATCATTGGCAGAGTATAGGAATAATCCCGAGCTGTTTAACAGGACTACAAAAGTAATTGATGTGTACTCAATTAATGAAATGTGTCGTTTTGATTTTCTTTTGTCAGATTTGATTCCGGAGTACAGTGCTGTTATTTTTTATTATCAAGATGGGAAAAAACCCGAAGAGTGGGATGAAATCGTACCGATTCTTCAAAGTTATTGTGAAGACTATGAGATTATTTTTGATGAGATACATCAAGATTTTGATAAAGTAATGATTAGAGATTATAAATTAAATAATATCACAACGATGGATCTGACCCCTTTTATTTCAGAAACAATGGCAGGATTAGTTTTATTAAAAAAGGATATGGAGCCTAAAGTTGTTGTATTCGGAAGTTTAGAAAGAATGCGAATAGAAATCAAAAGGTATTTTAAAATAATTTCTTAAATTTTTCGTTAAATTACACCATTAATCATTCTAAATTGATAAAAAGTATGAATATCAATCCGATCTCGAAGTTTATAAAAAAGGATCCTAAAGATTTTACAAAGGCAGATATAGTTCGCTATATTGAGGAGAAAGAGGTGAAAATGGTTCAACTTCTTTTTGTTGGGGAAGATGGTTGTTTGAGAAAAATTAATATTAATGTTCATAGTAAAAGTTTTGTTGATCAACTATTGACTTGGGGAGAGATGATTGATGGCTCTTCGGTTTTTCCATCATCCAGTAGAACAAAGTCCACTTCTATTATTTTACTACCCAGATTAAGTTCTTCCTTTGTTAATCCTTTTGAACCTATTCATACACTTAATTTTCTTTGTTCCGTACATACTCATAGTGGTAAAAATTTAGAATCATCATCTGAGTATATCTTAAAAAAAGCAGATGAAGCTTTTCGCATGGTAACCGGTATGGAAGTTAGGTTTAAAAGTGAGGTAGAGTTTTATTTATATGGAAAAGATGACTTCGACTTTTCAAATCAGTTACAAAACAGAGAGTATACCATTGCTCCTTATTCTCTATATGATCGTTTCACTCATGAGTGGATGAGTAAGGCTGCACAATGTGGTGTTTTGATACAAAAAGGTTATGTTAAGGGAAATTATCTTAAAAAGAATGATCATCTGTACGAACAGCACGTTGTGGAGTTGTCTTCTCTATCTCCCATGATGGCTGCAGATCAATTAACAATTTTGAAATGGGTGTTAAAAAATTGTNCTCATCAGCAAAATTTGAAACTCTCTTTTGCACCTGTTGTTGATATTGATGGTAAGGGGAATGATTTAATAATTCATTCTCAAATAGTTAAAAATGGGAAAAATCAGATGTTTTCGGATTCAAAATTAAACTCAATTGGCAGAACTGCCATTGCCGGTTATCTGTTTTGTACTCCTGCTTTAACGGCGTTTGGTAATAGTAACGCATTATCTTATTTTAAAGTGAATCGTTCTCTCAATCAGTACCATTATTTATTCTGGGGAAATGAATGTCGTACAGCTCCAATTTCTATACCTCAAAGATGCACTCAGTTTGAAGAGTTGTATAATGATTTGAACATCAGTGAGAAACCGATACCTAAAAAGAAATATCACACACCTTTTATTACTCATAAAACCTCAGATTTTTCTTCAGAGATCTATTTATTGTTAGCTGCACATCTGATTTCTGTAAGACATGGGTTTGAGATGGAAGAAGCGCTTAAATTTGCGGAATCTCACTATGTTGATGTGGATATTAATCTACCTGAGTATAAAGGAAAATATAAATATTTGGTTCCACTTCCTTCCTCATGTTTTGAGTCCGCAGATGAATTATCAATACAGAGAAAAATTTTTGAAAAACATGCAGTTTTTCCAACAGATATGATTGATAATGTTATCAGAAATTTAAAAAAGGTAGAACGATCTGATTGGGATAAAATGATTCAAAGGGATCATAATTTATGCATTGAATTGATTGAAAAAAACATGGACTGTTAAGTTAGAAAATCGGGCTCTGTAGTTCAATGGATAGAACAAAAGTTTCCTAAACTTTAGATTCGGGTTCGATTCCCGGCGGAGCTACAATTTTTCATATCAATTTATTATCTTTTTATCATAAAATTTTATTTTTAATACCTTGAATTGTTGTACCTTTGCAGCAATTTATAATAAAAATATTACCATGAAAAAAAGACCTAATATTGATTACCCATTTAGTATCGACAGGGAAAAACTGTACTCTATGATTGAGGGGGAGGCACCTACACATCAAGAGTTGGAACAAATTTTACAGAAAGCCAAAGATCTCAAAGGATTGAATCTGGAAGATGTAGCAGCTCTTTTGAGAGTTGAAGACCATGACCAGATTTATGAAATTATGGAGGTTGCAAAATATGTAAAGGAGGAAATTTATGGAAAAAGATTAGTTATTTTTGCGCCTTTATATACAGGCAATGTTTGTGTTAATAATTGTACCTATTGTGCTTTTCGTCGTGCAAATAAAAATTTAACGAGAAAAGTACTTAACATGGAAGAGATAGAACAAGAAACTCGTATTTTGCTAAAAGATGGTCATAAAAGATTATTATTGATTTGTGGAGAATCACCTAAAAACAACATTGATTACATTTGTGATGCAATTCGCACTGTATATGCTGTTAGAGAAGGGAACAACAACGTAAGGAGAATCAATGTTGAGTTGGCTCCAATGGATGTTGAAGATTTTGAAAAACTACATAAGGAGAATATTGGTACTTACGTTTGCTTCCAGGAAACCTATGATCAGGAGTTATATAAGGAATATCATCCGGAAGATACTCCTAAGAGTGATTATATGTACCGTCTAAATGTGATGCATAGAGCAATGCAGGGAGGCGTTGTGGATGTTGGTTTGGGAGTTTTATTTGGTTTGGCAGATTATCGTTTTGAGATTTTAGCTCTGATGGAGCATGCCAATCATTTGGAAAAGATGTTTAATTGTGGTCCTCATACTATAAGTTTTCCTAGAATTGAGCCGGCTGAAGGAGCTCCACTTCCGGAACACATTCCACATAAAGTTAATGATGATGATTTCAAAAAAATTATTGCCATAATCAGAATAGCATTACCCTATACAGGTATTATTTTAAGTACAAGAGAAACTGATGAATTGAGAACAGAACTCTTTAATTATGGCATTAGTCAGATATCTGCGGGTTCCAGGACAAATCCGGGAGCATATAGCCATATTGCTAACAAAAACACTACCGGTAGTCAGTTTGCATTAGGAGATCACCGCTCTTTGGAAGAAGTAATCTCGGGAATGATTGATAGTGGTTATATTCCTTCATTCTGTACAGGTTGCTATCGACATGGTAGAGTGGGAGCCGACTTTATGGATCTTGCAAAACCTGGATTAATAAAACAATACTGCTTACCTAATGCACTTTTCTCTTTTAAAGAGTATTTATACGATTTTGCAGGCGAGGAAACCAGGAGTAAGGGATTGGCATTAATTCAAAAGATGGTTTCAGATTTACCACAAAATAAGAGAACAGAAACAGTTAAATCGGAACTGCAAGAGATCGAAAAAGGAAAAAGGGATTGCTATTTTTAGTATAGCTCCATATATTTAAATTCAGACTTTAAAGGGATCCTTATTATGTATGGGGTCCCTTTTTTAGGTAAACTCTTCCCTCTTAGCCAAGGGTTGAGTTCTTTGAGTTCCCTGTATAAAATCTTTTGGTCTTTAGCAAAAGTAACCAAATTTGCTATGTTGGTATCAACCGATATCTCTTTATATGGTATAGGTTTGTAGTAATCAGTATTTGAGAATTGAATTCCATATAGTTCCGGTTGTTCAAACATCAATTTATATGAAATAATTCTACTGATATAACGTGATGTTTCGGTGTTAAGGAGCAGATTCCAATAGTTTTTTTCATCTTGTTCCGTTAATACTCTTTGAAGTCCGTTTTCCCCCATATTATAAGCCGCCGCCGCAAGCGTCCAACTTCCAAATTTTTTATATAAAGCCTTAAAGTATTGACAGGCAGCCCTTGTGGATTTTTCTATATGATAGCGTTCATCAACGGTTGTATTGATTTCCAGTCCATGATTTTTTCCCGTAGACTCCATAAACTGCCAATAACCGGAAGCTTTTGCAGGTGAAACAACATTTTCTAAATTACTTTCGGCAACACAAACATATTTTAAATCCTCAGGAACACCTTCCTCTTTTAAGATTTTTTCAATTTCAGGAAAAAAACGACCTGATCTTTTAAAAGTTTGTATTGTTCTGGAGTGTTGATAGCAATGAATAATCAGCTCTTTTTCCAATCCTTCTCTTACCCAATAGGTTTGAATGGGAACATTTTCTCCACAAAATTGTACCGATAAGGGAACGGGAGGATTTGCCAGTGTGTTGTGATAGAATGAGACATTATCTTTTATATTTTTCCTATCATCATCTGAAATATCACCACTTCTTACAATGAGACACAATCCAATCGTTCCCAATAATAACATAATAATAATGATAGCAATGCGATTTTTCATAGAGTTTATTGTTTAAGGTAGGTTTTATGATGCTGCTCAATCATTTTCCAAAGATGAACTCTGTCAAGACCTCGAACATTGTGTTCATGATTAGGATAAACGAAATAATTTATTAATATACCATCTTCAACAGCCTGATTTAATAGTTTTAGGGAGTGTTGCCAAAGCACAACGTCATCTTTTCCGCCATGGAATATGAGTAGATTCGCATTAATGTTCTTTACTTTCGGAAGTATAGAGGTTGAATGATATCCCTCCGGGTTCTCTTGGGGGGTATCCATATAGCGTTCACCATACATAATTTCATATCCACTCCAATCTACTACAGGTCCTCCACAAGTCGCACTATTGAAGTATTCAGGATAGGTACTGATTAAACTTAAAACCATAAAACCTCCATAACTCCATCCATCTAAAGAGATATTTTTTGCATCAACGTAGGGTTGAGATAAAAGATATCTGACACCCGCCATTTGATCTTCCATTTCTAAAACCCCCAGTTTGCGATGGATTGCTTGTTCAAATTGAGCTCCTCGTTTTGCAGTACCCCTGTTATCCAAAGTGAATACAATATATCCTTGTTGTGCCATATAATTTAAAAAAACACCTCCACTCATAAAACTATTAGTTACCAATTGAGAGTGAGGACCGCCGTAGACATAAAGAAATACCGGATATTTTTTTGATGAATTAAAATTAGGGGGGAAGATAATCCTACAATACAGAGAGTCTCCCTCATTATTTTGAATTGTAAGGATTTCAGTTCTTCCTAAATGTGTAGAGCTATAGGGGTTTTTTGCATTCAATAGCAATTTGGATTTCCCGTTGTAGCTATTGATTAATTCAATTTGTCTCGGAGTTTCTAAATTAGTAAAATAATCAATAAAGTAGCTTTTATCATCCGAAAATAAGGGGTAGTGTGTACCATCCTTATGGGTAAGACAAGTTGATTTTTTAGATTTTAAGTTTAAAGAGTAGATATAGTTTCCGATGGGTGAAGGGTTTGTACTCGTATAGAAAAGATATCTCTCTTTTGGATCCAGACCGCAGAGTTCAGTCACTTCCCATTTTCCTTCAGTGAGTTGAGAAATGAGATCACCATTGCGATTATAAAGGTAGAGATGGTTCCATCCGTCACGTCTGGACTGCCAAATAAAGGATGATGAATTATTAAAAAAGAGGGGTCTGGTTTGCGGCTCTACATACCGTTCATCATATTCCTGAATTAAAATCTTAACTTTTTTCCCGGTTTGTACATCATACTCAATCAAATTCATTTGGTTTTGTTCTCGATTGACGTGAGCAATAAAAAGTGATTTTTCATCAGGAGAAAAAGTGATGTTGGTTAGAAATTCACCATCTTCAAGATCTGTCTGGACATAATGATAAATTGATCTGTTTACCTCTACTGAACGGTTCACATCAAATATTCCAACCTTAACCTGATGACTTGTTTGACCTGCCATGGGATACTTGATAGTGCTATAGGTAGCGATATGCTCATTAATATCAATGATAGGGTAATCCTCCACCATACTTTCATCCATGCGGTAGAATGCGATGTAGTTTCCTTTGGGAGAAATATATTGACCTTCATCAATTCCCCACTCACTGCGATGTACCGTTGATCCAAAAACAATATTTGTTCCAGTATCCGGACAAAGAAGTATCGGCTGAAAATTATTTTTTTCACTTTTTACATACACTTGATTATCTTCCTTAATTACAAAAAGAAGATGTTTCAGATCAGCATCGATCCAATTATCCGGTAAAACCTTTACCTTAACATCAGTGGAGCCAATAGAAATAATTTCATTCAAAGAGGGGAAGTATATATGATCTTTATCAACCCATTCAAAATAAGGGAATTTTGTTAGGCGTTTTCCATCCCTTTTGTCGCTAATTGCAGATAAAGTAATTTGTTCTTTTATTTGTCCACTCTTTCCATCAAAACAAAAAAGTGTGTCATTTTGCAGATAGCTATATTGCTGAGTTGATGGTCTCCAGCTCAAATTTTTCAATTGGTCTATTTGGTACTTTCCTGTAAAAACAGCATCCAAGTCTATAGTTTGAGCATTAACACAACCCCAATAAGCACTCAACAAAAGTGCTATTACAACAAATCTTTTCATAAGGGTTAATTCTGGTCTTTAAATCAGATTACATTTATATTGTTCAACCGGAAGCTTTTGATTGATTTGCTCATTCCAGGGTAGTCCGTATTTTCCAATTTCAGCCATAAATGGATCCGGATCAAACTCTTCAACATTGAAAACACCTTTTCCTAACCATTTTCCGGTAAGAATCATTTTTGCTCCCAGCATTGCAGGAACTCCTGTTGTATATGAAACAGCTTGAGCTCCAACCTCTTCAAATGCTTTAGCATGGTCACAATTATTCCAGATATAGTAAGTTTTTTCTTTACCATCTTTAATTCCTCTAATTTGACAACCAATAGAGGTTTCACCTGTATATCCTTCAGCCAAAGAGGCAGGTTCAGGTAATACTGCTTTTAAGAACTGTAGTGGAACAATCTCGATCCCCCCATATTGTATTGGTTCAATACTGGTCATACCCACTTCTTGCAGTACATTAAGAACCTGGATATATTTTTGTCCAAAAGTCATCCAAAAACGAGCTCTTTTAATCGTTGGGAAGTTTTTAACAAGAGATTCAAGTTCTTCATGATAAAGGAGATAGGACTCTCTTTCTCCGATATTAGGATATGCTATAGGTTTATGAATAGACATAGGGTCAATTTCCACCCATTTTCCATTTTCCCAATATTTTCCTTTTTGAGTAATCTCTCGGATGTTGATTTCTGGGTTAAAATTGGTAGCGAAAGCTTTGCCATGGTCTCCGGCATTACAATCCACAATATCAAGATAATGAATCTCATCAAAATGATGTTTTGCAGCATAAGCAGTATAGATACTTGTCACACCCGGGTCAAATCCGCAACCCAACAATGCCATGATTCCTGCTTCTTTAAATCTATCATGGTATGCCCATTGCCATTTATATTCAAATTTAGCTTCATCTTTGGGTTCATAATTTGCAGTATCCATGTAATGGGTTTTAGTTGCCAGACAAGCATCCATAATGGCTAAATCTTGATAAGGTAAGGCAACATTTATAACCAAATCGGGTTTAAATTGTTGAATTAAACTAATAGTTTCATCAACATTATCGGCATCCAATTGTGCTGTTTGAATTCGGTTTCCACCCACAGCTTCTGCAATTTTATCACATTTTGATTTTGTTCTGCTTGCTAACATAATTTCAGTGAATACTTCCGGAACAGCGGCGCATTTATGCGCAACTACCGATCCAACACCACCAGCACCAATAATTAAAACTTTTGCCATAATCAATCTAATTTTTATAAAGTAAATAATTTTTAATATTTTATCAAAAATATGATTTAGTCTGCAAAGATAAGAATTTTTTTGTATGTTTGCAATATCATTTATGCAAACTTTAACACTCTTATGATCAATTCATTTAATTTTATTAATTGGACAGTAAGTCCGGTAATAGTATCCATAGGGTCTTTTCAGCTCAGATGGTATGGTTTATTATTAGCTATAGGATTTTATTTGGCATATTTGACGCTTCAAAGAATATTCAAAAAAGAGAATCTAAGTCAACAATTATTGGATAAATTGGCAATTTGGAGTATTGTATGGACTTTTATCGGTTTAAGGTTGGGTCATTTTCTTTTTTATGATTTTGAGTTCTTTGTAAAACATCCATTGCAGGTACTCCTTCCTTTTGATACGGAGTGGAATTTCATAGGTTATCAAGGGCTGGCAAGCCATGGAGCAGTAATATCTTTAATTTTATTCCTTTCCTATTTTGCATGGAAGCATAAAATGAAACCATTGTGGTTATTGGACAGATTATCAGTAGTCATTCCTATTGCAGCTTCTTTTGTACGAATCGGTAATTTAATGAATCATGAAATTGTTGGTAGTATAACCGAGGTTCCGTGGGCTTTCAATTTTGTATATGGAGGACCCGGAGTTGCGGGGACATATCGTCATCCAGCACAAATTTATGAATCTGCAGTTTATTTGATCCTTTTTATATTTATGGTTTGGTATTATTTTAAATATACCAAAGGGAAAATGCGTGCCGGTAGTGCAACAGGAATTTTACTTGTTGTTATTTTTACAGCACGTTTTATCATAGAGTTTTTCAAAGAGGTTCAAGTTGCTAAAGAGACGGAGATGTACTTGTTAATTGGACAATGGCTTAGTATTCCATTCATTCTGATAGGAATTGTTTTGTGGATCTATTCGATGGTAAAAAAAGAGGTTCCTACCTATACGGAACCCAAAAAAGAAGTAAAATAAAATTTGTAGGGTTATATTTTTTATTTGTAATTATAATAAAATGGAAGATTTATTAGATTTAGAAATTGTTGACATTAGAAATTCGGGGTCTGCATACGGGGCTTATTTTCTGATATTAAAAGAAAAAACAGAAAATAAGATTATTCCTATTATGATAGGAGAAACTGAAGCTAAAGCAATAGCAACTATACTATCCAATTTTAAATCCAAGAGACCTTCAATACATGAGTTAACGGTTGATATTATAAGAGGTACAGGATTTACAATAAGTAGTATCTACATTAGTCGATTTGAGAACAGTATTTTTTATTCAACCATAGTGATGGGGAATGAATCTAAAGAGATTGAGATAGACTCCAGGACATCGGATGCAATTGCCATCGCACTACTTTCAGATATCCCTTTTAAAATAAGGAGACCCATTTTTGATAAAGTTGCTACAAAAGTAGAAGAGGTTGAACACGAGGATGTTCGTTTGATTAAAGAAAAAGACCTGTTAACCCGCATCGAAGAAGAGTGGGATAAAGTCGATGTTGACAAAATACCAAACGATGACCTGCAAATTCTACTTGACGAGGCTATATCAGAAGAAAACTTTGAATTAGCATTCAAGATTCACGAAGAACTTGAAAGAAGGGGGAAATAAAAATTAAGCTTCAGCTGCAACAACTGAAACTACTGATTTTCCATTAGTTGTTTTCTTGAATTGAACAATACCATCAACTAGAGAAAAAAGAGTATGATCTTTTCCCATTCCTACATTAACACCTGGATGATGTACTGTTCCTCTTTGGCGGATAATGATGTTGCCAGCTTTAGCAACCTGACCACCATAAATCTTAACGCCTAACCTTTTACTTTCGGATTCACGACCGTTCTGTGAACTTCCGACACCTTTCTTATGTGCCATAAAACTAATATTTTATACGTTAATATACAATTTGATTAAATAGTGATATCATCTATTTTAATGGAAGTCAAATATTGACGATGTCCATTTAATTTTTGATATCCTTTTCTTCTTTTCTTCTTAAAAACGAGAACTTTGTCTCCTTTAAGATGATGTAAAACGGTAGCGGTTACTTTTGCTCCATCAACGAGAGGAGAGCCCACTTTAATAGTACCGTTGTCTTCCACAAGCATCACGCGGTCGAAATCAATTTGCGACCCTTCTTCAGCTTTTAGGCGATGAACATAGACTTTTTGGTCTTTTTCAATCTTAAATTGTTGCCCTGCTATTTCTACGATTGCGTACATTGTTAATAATAATTTTAATAAATACTGATTTGGGCGGCAAAAATATGAAAAAAAATCGAGAAAATTAAAAATTTTCACAAATAAGTGTAATTTTTTTTAAAATTTTACGTTTAAGATAGTTACCGAAAAGATATTTGCTGGTTGTAAATTTCATTTTGGCGCAATATTATTATTAATCAAACTAGTAAGAATTTGTAAATATTTTTATTTTTTATGAGACAATTAGTAATTTCCAAGTCAATCACCAATAGAGATGGTGCTTCGTTGGATAGATATCTTGCTGACATTGGCAAAGAGGGATTGATCTCCGCTGAAGAAGAGGTGGAGTTGGCAAGAAAAATCAAGATGGGTGACGCAGACGCTCTGGAAAGACTGACAAAGACAAATTTAAGATTTGTGGTTTCAGTGGCAAAACAGTATCAAAATCAAGGAATCGGTCTTCAAGATTTAATTAATGAAGGCAACTTAGGCTTAATGAAAGCAGCGACTCGTTTTGATGAAACCAGAGGTTTTAAATTTATTTCTTTTGCTGTTTGGTGGATTCGACAAGCAATCCATCAGGCTATTGCTGATCAGGCACGAATTGTTAGATTACCTCAAAATCAAGTTGGAAGTATAAATAAATTAAAAAAAGAGATTGCAAAATTGGAACAATCTCTACAAAGACAGCCAACTATTGAAGAGATATCCCAATTTGTGGAACTTCCGGAATATAAAGTTGCCGAACTGCTTAAGATGAACTCTCACACACAATCTATGGATGCAGCTATTTCTCCTGAAGAGGATACAGCATTTATTGATACCTATATCCCTGATACAGAAGAAAGAACAGATAGTGCTTTGATGCGTGAATCTTTAAATAAAGAAGTGGAACAGGTACTATCGATCTTACCTGAAACAGAAAGAGCAGTATTAAAACTCTACTATGGAATCAATACGACTCACGAATATACTTTGGATGAGATCGGTGATAAACTTGATATTAGCAGAGAACGAGTTAGACAAATCAAAGAAAGAGCTTTAAAAACGCTAAGACAAAAAGCAAGAAATACCAATTTTTCATACTAAATGTCTTTCAAGATTTTAATCGTTGATATTGCTGATCCTTCATTGGTTAAGCAACTTGAAGCTATCGGTTTCTCTTGTGAGGTGAATTTAAAAATGACTCAACAGGAGTTTCAAGAAATTGGGACTCCTGTTGTTGGTCTAATTATTAGAAGTAGATTTCCTATAGATGCTAAAACGATCGACTCACATCCGGAATTACGGTTTATTGTTAGATTAGGAGCCGGTGTCGAAAATATTGATGTAAAATATGCAACCTCTAAAGACATAGAGGTGATCTCTACGCCACAAGGAAATGCTCCCGCAGTAGGTCAATTTTGTTTGGCAATGCTATTGAATCGTTTACGAAATGTTTCAGAATCTGACCGAGAATTGCGAAAAGGAGAGTGGTTGAGAGAAAAGAACAAAGGAAGAGAATTAAGTTCTTTAACTGTTGGAATAATAGGATTTGGTAATACCGGACAAGCATTTTATGATATTTTAAAACATTTTAAGCCGGAAATATTGATTTATGATCGTTATAAAACAGGGTTTAAACAAGAGTTTATTCAAGAAGTTCCATTGGAAGAGTTGTTGGAACGGAGTGATGTAGTTTCAATACATGTCAATTATATTGAAGAAAATCATTATTTTTTTAACACTCAACTTTTTTCCAAAATGAAACAGTCTCCCATATTAATCAATACATCAAGAGGAGCAGTTTTGAATACGCGTGATCTTCTTGATGCGTTAGATCGGGGATTGATCAGTTATGCATGTTTGGATGTATTGGAATTTGAAAACCACAGATTGACCATACCATCTCTGAAAGATTGGTCCCCTATTTTAAAAGCGTTAGCAAATCATACCCAAGTTACGTTGACGCCGCATATTGCGGGGCAAACCTTTGAATCAGAAAAGAGACACGCTGAAATTGCGGTTGAGAAAATACGAGCTCTTTGGGAGCAAAATAAATTTTAGTTTTCAGTACAACCACTACATCCGTCAAAACAGAAAGTGCAAAGTTTTTCTTTTGGCAATCCAATAGCCTCAACCAATTCATCCATTTTAACAAATTTCAAAGAGGTGATATGAAGTTGTTCCTTAATGTGATTAATCATTTGGTGATATTCTTGGGTTCCATAGGTAGCGTACAGATTCAAATTTTTATCATTAGAACCCTCCAACTTTTCAATAGTTCTTCTGGTAATTAATTCTAAAGCAGACTTTGATGCTGAAAAGTTGATATATGGACAAGCAAAAATGAGGGGAGGACAAGAGATTCTCATATGTACTTCTTTAGCTCCATATGTAAATAAAAATTCGACATTATTCTTAAGTTGAGTTCCACGAACAATAGAGTCATCACAAAAGACTACAGATCTACCGTTCAACATTCTTCGATTGGCAATGAGTTTCATTTTAGCGACTAATTCGCGAACTTCTTGATTAGGGGGAGTAAAACTACGAGGCCATGTGGGGGTGTACTTAGTGATGCCGCGTCTGTATGGTAATTTTGATTCCTCAGCATAGCCTAAAGCCATTCCTACACCGGAATCAGGTATACCGGAAACAAAATCGGCACGAACCGTATCTCTGGATGCTATCAACTTGCCTAGTCTTCTTCTGACATTATCAACGTTAATCCCTTCATATTCTGAAATAGGAAATCCATAATAGATCCATAGAAATGAACAGATCTGCATTTTATCATTAGGTTTCCGTAGTTGTTTGTATCCGTCAGCTGTAATTAAGACAATTTCACCGGGACCTAAAAAGTACTCAATCTCATAATTTAAATTAGAGAAAGCGTTAGTTTCACTTGTAACAGCATATCCATCAACATGATGTTTCCCAATGATTACCGGTGTTCTGCCGTAATAATCACGAATGGCAACAATTCCTTCCGAAGTTAACATAAGCGCAGAAAAAGATCCTTTAACCTTTTTAAAAGCATTTTCAATGCCATCAACGAGGTTCTTTCCTTGTGAAATTAGTAGTCCGATTAATTCAGTTGCACATGTTTTCCCTAAACTTAATTCAGCGATATGAGCTCCTTTGGAAAGCACTTCATCTTCCAATTCAGGAATATTATTAATTTTTGCTACGGTTACTATCGCATATTTTCCTACCCGGGTTTTCATAACCATGGGCTGGGGATCGGAATCACTAATTACACCAATTCCCGAATTTCCTTTGAAAGAAGGAAGGTCATCTTCAAATTTATTTCTAAAATAAGAATTTTCAATATTGTGGATGACCCTGATAAAATTGTTCTCTTCATTCATAGTTACCATCCCTGCCCGATGCGTTCCCATATGCGAATTGTAATCAATGCCGTAAAAAAGATCTATAGAACATGCTCTGTTCTTGATAGTTCCAAAAAAACCACCCATAAAAATAGAATTTTAAAAATTAATAGACAAAAATACAAAAATTAGTGGTAAAAAAATCATATTTTTGTAAAGATAAAATAACCCGTTTAAAATCTTCACTGTATTATGAAAAAAATAAATAGAAATTTAGTTTTATTGATTGTTTTGATCCTTCTATTTGCAGGAGGGTGCAAGAAAAAAGCAGGTTCAGGATTTAGAGTAGATAATTATTCCAATGGTAAAGCAGGAGAGATTGTTTTAGTTATGGATCCAAAACAATATACGGAATCAGAACGCGAAGAGGTGATAGCGATTTTACAGCAACCTCAACCGGCAATTAATCAAATTGAACCAATGTTTGATATTTTGAAATTTGGGTTAGAGGATTTTAGTGCTTTCTATAGAAAACACCGTAGTGTTGTATATTTTGAAATTAGTGACTCTTACGACAATTTAACTATCGATTTTGATTATAATGTTTGGGCTTCACCTCAAGTTTATATTACAATTAAAGGGAATAATGTTGATAGTACACTGGCCATTTTTAAACAACATCAGGATGAGATTATTGAAAGGTTATATGATAATGATCTAAAACGTTTACAAGCTTTTAATATCAGGAACAATAGTCCTCAGATAGAGAAAAAAATTAAAGAAAAATTCGGAATCTCTATAACTATACCTCAACAATATTTTATTGCGCGAGAGGAACCGGATTTTCTTTGGTTAAGAAACCAAACTGTCAGAAATGACCGTTTTATTATAATATTTAAGAGTGATACTTTACTTTTATCAAAAGAACAGTTGGTGAAAACAAGAAATCAAATGACTAAAAACTATATTCCCGGTGCAATTCGGGGAGCATATCCTATCTTATCCACTATTTATGAGTATCCGGAATATCGTGAGATTACAATTAAATCTAAAAAAGGAATTGAAATGAGAGGCTTATGGGAGTCGGTAGGAGATAATATGGGAGGTCCTTTTTATAGCTTTTCATTTATTAATTCGGATCAAACTGCTGTTGTAACTGTTGATGGGTTTGTTTATGCGCCCGAAGAGTATAAAAGAGATTATTTAAGAGAGGTTGAATCCATTGTAAAGTCACTCAGATAATTTTTTGCAAATAGCGGGAACATTCAACGAGGTTGTGCGTCAAAGAGGAGAAGTGAAAGCTAAAAAAACAGATCAAGAACTTATAGAGGGGTGTTTAAATGATGATAGAGTGAGTCAGCACGAACTCTATCACAGGTATGCTTCTAAAATGTTTGTTGTTTGTTTACGGTATGCTAAAACCCATGAGGATGCGGAGGACATATTAATTGAGGGGTTTCTCAAGGTTTTTACAAATTTAGCTTACTTCAAAGGGAAAAGTTCTTTAGGAACATGGATACATACGGTTATGGTTAATAGTGCAATCTCTTATTATCGGAAACATAAAAAACATATAGAAACTCGTTTTTTAGAAGATTATCCCACTACTGAAGTGCAATCTATCTATTTTTCGGAGAGTGACCAAATTTCTGAAAAAGAGTTATTGACACTAATTCAAGCGATTCCTGAGCCTTTTAAAACTGTTTTTAACTTGTATGCTTTTGAAGGATATAGTTATGAACAAATAGCTCAAATGTTAGATATTCATATCGGAACGGCAAGATCCCGAATGTCGAAAGGAAAAGCATGGCTTCAGAATAAACTTAAATCGATTAATGAAACAATAGGATGATGAAAAAAAGGTCAATACAAGATATAGTGAATAATTTTGAGAAACTTCCACCGGATCATTGTTGGGAGTCTATCGAAAGTCAACTCAACCTATTGTCAGTTCAGGGTGCGGATAGTTCACCTCTATCGGAATCGCAAACCACTTCGCTTAGTTCCAGTAGTAGTTCCAAAGTTGGTTCTTTAATCTCTAAAGTAGTTGCCGCACCATTAAAAGTAGCGGCAATAACAGGCTCGGTAGCTATTATTTCTGTTGTTTCATACTTTTTAATTCATCAAAATGATACAACTCAACAATCTCCTTCTATAGAAAACGTTTCCAAAATAGATAACAGTTCTCTTCCTCTTATTGATACTGTTATGCAAGAGGATAGTGAACCTGTAGTTGTTGAGGAAAGTGTCCACACAAAAAAACAGAAAGAAAAGGATATAGAGCCTTCTATAACTGTTTCGCAAGAGGTAGTTGATATTCATAATGGAAGCCAAGACCCACCTTTCAAAACTCCTGTTATATCACCATCTGCTGCAAGTTATGACAATTTAAATACGACAACTAAACCTCAAACAACTACACCTGTCATTACTCCCACATCACCAACACCTTCAATTTCTATCAGTGCAAGTGAAGATCCGATAGTACCTGATCTGGAAGTTACTTACTCTACACCTGTCAAACTGACTATTCCCAATATTTTTACTCCCAATGGAGATGGATATAATGATTATTTTGTGATTGAAGGGATTGAACAATGTGAAAAATCCCAGTTGGTTATCAAATCAATGAATGGTAGAATTGTCTACAGATCCACAAATTATCAAAACAACTGGGACGGGGAAGGGTTACCGGATGGTGTGTACCTATACTATTTTCTCTATACAATTAATGATATAGAAAAAGGTATTAACGGAAAAGTAGTCCTTAAGAGATAATCAGCTTTAGTTATTGGGCGTCATTAATTCCCAACACTTCTTTTACTTGCCGGGTTATATCTTTACCATCTTTATAAAAGAGAAGAGTAGAGATATCAAAAACATAAATTATATTTTCAGTTTTGGCAACTGTTGCGATAGCATCAGTAAGTTTTTCTTGAAATGGTTTTAAAAGTTCAATCTGTTTATTTTGAACTTCGATTTGCATCATTTCAGAAAAGTCTTCAATTCTCCTATACAGAGCTTGTAGTTCATCTTGTTTAATCTTTAAAACATTAGGAGAAGTATTAGGGTCATTTGCTAAAATCTCAAACTGTTCTTGCATTTTTCTAAATTCAGAAGCCAAAATTTCACCTTCATCTTGAAACTCTTTTGTAAACGCTTCTAAAGCAATTTGAGCTGTATCTACACCAGGGATTAAGCGAATTACTTCACCGTAATCAATATGTCCAAATTGAGCTTTGGATTGAGCAGAAACAGCTAGTGTTGAGAAAAATAAAAATAGTATTATTCCAAATTTTTTTATATTCATATTCTATTCTTTTTCTACAATTATGGATCATTATTTTATACCGAGCTTTGCTTTAACTAAATCGGTAATATCATCCCCGCCTGAGTAGAGCAAGATTTGAGTATCAAAAATATAGGCATAGCCTTTTTCTTTTGCTACATCATCAATTGCTTGTTGCAGTTTATCATGGAATGGCTTAAGTAAAATATATTGTTGTTCTTCAACATCTCTTTGGACATTCTCTTGAAATTCCAAAATTCTATTTTGTAGGCTTAGTAATTCATCCTCTTTGCTTTTTCTAACAGATGAGGTCATGGTACCTGCTTGTTTGTCCAACAAATCTTTTTTAGAAGTAAACTCATCTACCATGCTTTGATACATCTCCTGGAGACTTTGTTGGAAAACTTGAAGTTTGATTTGAAGAGAGTCGGCACCCGGCATCAACATAATTACTTCTTGTGAATTAATATGACCATATTTTCCTTGTGCCTGAAGGCCCATTGTTGTCAAACAAAAGAAAGATAACAACAATAAAATCGTTTTTTTCATACAGTAATAGTTAAAATAATTTTAAGTTATATTTTTAATAATAAGATTTTTTAATAATTATCTGGGAGAGATTCCTAGTTTTTCCAAGATTTGATCATTAATATCAAATTTTTGATCAGCATAAACAATAGTCATAGCTCCTGCCACATCAAATACAAAAGCATAGCCTTTATCTCTTGCATATTCTTCAATAGCAGCAAAAACCCGATCTTGAATAGGTTTAATCAACTCTTCTCTTTTCTTAAAGAGGTCTCCATCTTTTCCAAATCTTCTTTTCTGCAGATTTTTTGCTTCTTGTTCAGCACTGATAATAGCTTCTTCTCTTTTCTTTTTTAAGTTTTCAGGCAGTGTGATTGCTTCAACCTGGTAAACTTTGTACATAGAATCGATAGAATAAAACTTTGCTTCAATTTCTCTTTGCCATATTGTAGCAATTCTATCTAATTCAGCCTGAGCACTATTGTATTCCGGAATATTGCTTAAAATATATTCGGAATCAATATATGCATATTTTTGTGCGAAAGCGGGTACTGTGAATAATACAAAAAGCAGTCCCAAAATAATGTTTCTTTTCATAACTTTATATTTTATATGTTTCTTATTAGACTCAATTATTGTTAATTTGTTAAAATGGTTAATCAATAGATTGCCCAATAGAGATATGAAAATGTCCTTTTCCTGCATTGGGTGTTCCCGGGATCGCATCAAAACCATAGCCCCAATCAAAACCAAGAAGACCGAACATAGGTAGGAAAATCCGAACACCAACACCTGCAGATTTATACAGAGCAAATGGGGAGTATTCTCTTGGATCTAACCAGGCTTTTCCGGCCTCAACAAATGTGAGTAAATAGATTGTCGCACTTGGATTTAATGAAATAGGATATCTTAACTCTGCTGTAAATTTATTAAAAATAGTTCCTCCAATAAAATCAGCATTTGCTTTTGGAGTAAGAGAAAACTCTTCATATCCACGCATTCCAACTACTTCTCTACCATCTAACTGCCATGTAGCTAAACCATCTCCCCCCAGATAAAATCTTTCAAAAGGAGAAGGTCCGATATGAGAATTATAGTGCCCCATAAATCCTGTTCTTACTCTAACATTAAGAACTAGATTTTCAACAATTCTGGTAAACCAAGAAATATTAAATTTCCATTTGTGCATTTCAAGCCACTTATATTTTTCCTGTGGAGTTGCCTGTGAATAATCTTTATTTGAAAATAAAGAATAGGGGGGGGTAAATTGTGCCGAGAAAAGAATATCTGAACCCTCTCGAGGATAAATTGGTGCACTTATGGAACTTCTACCTATTGTGAAGGTATAACTCAGGTTATTTGAAAATCCATTTGCAAACACAAAGAGAGATCCATAATTATTAACTTGATATCTTTGATAGAGGAGTGTATGGGAGAGATAGAAATAGTCATCAGGCCATTTGATTTTTTTATGTAGTGAGGTTGATGCACTTAACACGGTTAAAGATCTGTAATTGTCATCACTTTTTAGAAGACCGTTACTTTGAACCTGGTAGGTTAGTGCTGTATTTAGCGAGTTAGGTTTTTTTCCACCAACCCATGGTTCAGTGAAAGAAAAGACATAGTATCTGTAGTAACGCTGTGTTATAGAGGCTTGTAAAGAGAGTCTTTGTCCATCTCCGCTAGGGAGAGGTGTCCACGCATCTTTTTTAAATAGCTTTCTGGTTGAAAAATTGTTTAACGTTATTCTGGAGCTCAATATCAATCCTATAGATTGTCCACTATAACCTAAAGTGAGTTCTAACTGGTCAGATGATGCTTCCTCAACAGAATAGGTCAAATTTACAGTTCCGTCAACTTCATTAGGTTCAGGGATCACATTCATAGCTTCCTGGTTAAAATAACCGAGAGAGAGTAATACCTGTTGGGTTCGTATTACATCCGCACGGTTGAAGAGTTGACCGGGAATAGTTGTAACCTCTCTTAAAATTACATTGTCGCTTGTTTTGGTATTACCCTTTACAGATATTCTGTTGTAAGTGGCTTGTTTCCCTTCTCTGATTCTTATCTGGATATCAATAGAGTCATTTTCTATCATTACTTCAACGGGGACAGCACTAAAAAAGAGATATCCATTATTGGTATAGAGTGAACTGATATCATTTCCACTTTCATTGGCAATGAGATTACTCATCAGGCGGGACTGATTATAGATATCCCCTTTTGAAATATTGAGCAATTGGGACAGTAGTTCAGAGTCATATTTTGTATTCCCGGAAAAAGTAATATTTCTAAAATGATATTGGTTACCTTCTTTAACACGAATGTATATATCTGCTCTATTTTTGCTAAAAATCACAGTATCGGAGAGGATATAAGCATCCCGATATCCAAAATCATTATATTTTGCAATTAAACTAGCTTTATCTTTTTCGTACTCTTCGGCAATAAATTTGGAAGATTTGGTTAATCTTAATTTTACTCTATCGGAAAAATAATCTTCAAGATGTTCTGATAGATCTTTAGATCTGTATTCATCAGGGTTTTTAATAAAATAGCTGATTACAGTATCCATTTTAAAAAAAGGTGCAAACCGTGTTCTCTCTTTTGTACCGGTCATCGCCTTTTTTAACTTTCCGACGGAGATGTCGTTACGGTCACTTATAATATGAATATTATTAATAGATATTTTATTTCCTTTATTGATATTAAAAACGAGATTTACTCCTCTGACTACTTTATCATCGGGATATTCATCTACAGTAACTGTACAGTGATAATATCCTTTATCAACATAAAACTTTCTAATCTGGTTAATACTGGTTTGTTTCATGTTATCGTTGACAATATTCCCAGCTGAGAGTTTGATGAGATCTCTGAGATCTTTTTCTTGGGTAGATTTAGTTCCCGAAAATCCAAAAGAGACCAATCGTGCCCGGTCAGTGAGGTGAACATTGAAAAAGATGAGGTCATGTTTAACGTCAGTAACAGTGATATCTATTTCTTCATAGAGACCGGTATTCCATATTCTTTTGATAGATTTAGTGATCTCTTCACCCGGAACTTCAATGATATCACCAACGCTAAAATAGAGCATTCTGGGGTCAAAAGCTCCTGATCCGGAGTTGGTTATTCCACCAACTTCGTATCTTTTAGGGGATGTAAAGTCAACTTTGAATGATTCTCTTAAGTTGGTTTTGGTGGTATCTTCTTGAGAATAACCCTTTGCAGACCAAGCAATTAGGATTAAAAAGAGAGTGAATATATGGAGTTGTTTTAATTTCATTTAAACTTGATAAAATAACCTGCAAATATATGAAAAATCATTCAGAGTTGAGTTGTTCAGAAGTTTTTCCAAATCGTCTTTCACGGGTTTGGAATTCTTGCACTACTTTTAAGAAATCCTCTTTTGTAAAATCGGGCCATAGTGTATCTAAAAAGAAGAGTTCAGTATAAGCTATTTGCCAAAGAAGAAAATTACTAATTCTTTGTTCTTTTCCTGTTCTGATTAAAATATCTGGATCAGGAATGTTTTTTGTACAAAGGAAGTCTTGAATCAATTTTTCATCAATCTGATCAACAGTTATGGAGCCTTCTTTCAATGCTTTTCCGATTCGTTTCATGGTATCGGTTAATTCCCATCTTGAACTATAACTCAGAGCCAGGACTACTGTTAATCCTTTATTATTTTTTGTTTTTTCCAGAGCATAATTCAGTTTATGGTACGTTTCTTCAGGTAGATCATGGGAGTTTCCTATTGTTTTCAGTCTGATTTGGTTTTCCATCAGATTATCCAATTCATTATCTACTGCGGATACAAGCAGATCCATAAGGGCATTGACTTCCTCTTCCGGTCTATTCCAGTTTTCAGTTGAAAAGGTATATAGAGTAAGATATTTAACTCCCAGTTTGGCAGCAGCTTCAATAGCATTTCGTACTGCTTGTACTCCATTTTGGTGTCCAAATATCCGCTCTTCTCCTTGTGCTTGAGCCCATCTTCCATTTCCATCCATAATGATGGCTACATGAGCGGGGATATGAGTAATATTAATGTTTTCTTCCACTATTGTTGCGTTTAGGTTTGGCTTTGTATCTTATTTGACATGAGGTGTCTTCATTTCCGATTCTAAATGTAAAGGTTAATGCTGCAAAGGAGTACCAATCGTTTATTGTGGCGTCACCTCTCTGTGTTCCCGGCATATTTTTTTCTACTGATCTGTCAGCAAGTTGTGCAACCACTTCGCCTCTTTGTTGAATGAGTACATCCTGATCGTAATAGACTCCACTCACATCATCCAGATAATCAGTGAAAGTTAACCGCATACCCCATTCAGCTCCAACGGAAAAATATTTGCCCAAGTTCCACTTTAAGCCCACTCCAAAAGGAATAGCCATACTAACCAGGCTATAGGGATCAGGTTCTCCTTCCAGACCTTGTCCTTCTGTTCCAAAACTTTGTAGGTCATACCATCTTCCATTCAATTCAGCTTTAGGGTTAAAGGAGAAGACGGAGATTCCGGTAAAGATATAGGGAGAAAAGTGATTTCGGGCAGGAATATTATAAAGGTTGAAGAAATTAAGCTCAACTTGAGCAGAGATTTCAGTAATTGGCGATCTAAAGCTCAGATTTCTAGGGTATTGATTGTTGTTAACTGCGTCACTAGCTGTTACTTCTGCAAATAGAATATTAGCTTTGAGTGCCCATCTGGGATTAAAATTATACCTATAGAGTAAGGCGCCGGCAGGTCTTGTACTTCCAAACAGAGTTGTAGGATTCAGTTCACCTAAGTAAAAAGAACCACCAACCATGCCTCCAATTTCAGATTTTTGCGCAAACCCAAACGTACTTAACCCCAGTAAGAAAATAAAAATTAACTTTTTTTTCATTCTGACTTAATTTGGAATGCAAAGATACAAATAAACGAAATCATGAGCGATTTATTTTATAAAAAAAAGGGATATGAATCCCTTTTTCTATTTTACCTTAAACTCTTCTTCTTGGTTATTAAGATTTATCTATTTCACCAAATCAACGATGGCTTTAAATGCCTCTGGATGATTCATTGCGAGGTCGGCGAGGGTTTTACGATTTAATTCGATACCCTTCTTTGAGAGGTTACCCATAAATACTGAGTACGACATGCCATATTCGCGAACGCCCGCATTGATACGGGTAATCCACAAACTTCTAAATGTTCTTTTTTTGTTTTTGCGATCACGGTAAGCATACAGTTGTCCTTTTTCCCATGTGTTTTTAGCCACGGTCCAGACATTTTTACGTCTACCGAAGTACCCTTTGGTACGATTCAAGATCTTTTTTCTTCTTGCTCTTGATGCAATACGATTTTTTGCTCTTGGCATAAATTCTCCTTTCTTTTTACGTCAGCGTTTTCTTTCGTAGAAACTCTTAATGGGCTGATGGTAAATTAATAATTAGTTTGATTAACGAAGTCCTAACATCCCTTTGACAGCTTTCTCTTGAGATGCATCGACTAATGTACTATAGGACAAATTACGTTTTCTCTTATTAGATTTTTTCGTTAAAATGTGACTATGGTACGCATGTTGTCTTTTTACTTTTCCGGTGCCGGTAAGAGAAAATCTCTTTTTAGCAGCAGATTTGGTTTTTAATTTTGGCATTTTTTTAGTAGTTTTAAATGTTAATATTTTGAGTTTAGGTAAATTTCTATTTTTTAGGAACCAGAATCATAATCATTCTTTTTCCTTCCAATTTAGGCATACTCTCAACCCTCCCTACATCCTCCAAAGCTGTTGCAAATCGAAGGAGCATTAACTCACCCTGATCTTTATAAACGATGGTTCTTCCTTTAAAAAATACATCAACCTTAACTTTAAAGCCATCATTCAAAAATTTTTCAGCGTGATTAACTTTAAACTGAAAGTCGTGATCATCAGTGTGAGGCCCTAAGCGAATCTCTTTGATTACAACTTTGGCAGATTTGGCTTTGATCTCTTTAGCTTTTCTTCTTTGTTCGTAAAGAAATTTTTGATAATCCATTATTTTGCACACCGGAGGGGTAGCTTGCGGGGAGATCTCAACGAGATCCAATTCCATCTGCTCAGCTATGGCTAATCCCTCCCTAAGAGATACAATTTGAGACTCAATATCATCACCAACTATTCTAATAGTAGGAGCAGTGATAAATTGATTAATCTTGTGAGGCGCTTCTTTCTTACCACCTCTTTGAAACCGCGATCTTTGAATTTGCTTTCCGATAAGTTAGTCCTTTCTTATTTGTTAAACAACTTGATTTACTATAAATTGGGGTGCAAAAGTACGAAAAAAAATGATCCATTTTGCAAAAATATTTTCAAATAGGAAAATTAAGCTAAAATACTGATAATTATGGAGATAGAATGATTTGAGTTTCTTGATGAAATATTTTTTCTTTACAACTATAATTCCAAAAATGGAATATTCGGATAAAAATGGGGGCGTAGTAGGGTGATTTTGAGTCATAAAGTGTAATGAATCAATAGCATGATTAACAATCGATTGTTAAAAAAATAGGTTGAAATTGAAAGAATAATCATACTATTCCAATATCTTTGTACGTTAAATCTTATTGTATTATGATAAAAGTTGCAATTTTTGCCGGAGGAACCTCCGGAGAACATGACATATCAGTTAAAACAGGGTTAAATATTGAGGCAACACTGGATAAAAATCAATTTATTCCTTACCTGATTTATGTAGAGGGTATAGATTGGATCTATCGGGATCCCAATGGAAACCAGTATAAAATTGATAAAGACCGATTTTGTTTGACTACACAAACAGAAGTCGTGTTTTTTGATGTGGTTTTTAATGCAATTCATGGTGACCCCGGAGAGAATGGAAAACTGCAATCTTACTTTGAGATGATGAACATCAAATACACCGGATGTGACAGCTTTGTCTCTGCTTTGACATTCAACAAGTATTTTTGCAATAGCATTGTTTCACAATGCGGAGTACCTATTGGCAAATCGTGTCATTTTTATCAGGGAGAGGAAATAGATTATGACGCGGTAGTTGAACAATGCGGTATGCCCTGTTTTGTCAAGCCTTGTAATTCCGGCTCCAGTGTGGGGGTGAATAAAGCTCATGACATAGAAGAACTCAAGCAATTTATTGAATTGGCGTTCGAAGTAGATCATCAAATTATGATTGAGCAGTTTCTTCCGGGAAGAGAGATGACATGCGGAGTGACATTGTATCAAGAGAAGATCAGTGCTTTGGCGGTATCTGAAATTCTTTCCAAAAAGGAATTTTATGACTTTGAAGCCAAATATACTCCCGGCTTTTTAGAGGTAGTAACACCGGCTGAGATAGATATTGAATTAGAAAAAAAGATCAAAGAATATTCAGAATTGATTTATAAACGATTAGGATGTAAGGGTGTTGTGAGAATGGATTATATTGTTACACAGGATGGAACTCCCTATTTTTTAGAGATCAATACCATTCCGGGTCAGACAGCGGTAAGTTTAATTCCACGGCAATTGAAATATAATGGAATCGATTTGACCGATTTTTATGGATCTTTAATTATGGAAGCATTACATTCTTAATGAGATTTTATAGTATGAAGAGAGTAGTAGTTGTTGTTTTATTATTGTCGAATTTTTTTGTTACCTTTGCTCAATATACAGAACAAGATATTAGAAACTATATTGAACAATATCAGGAATTGGCTATTCGCAAAATGTACGAATATCAGATCCCTGCCAGTATAACAATGGCACAGGGTGTTTTTGAAAGTGCTTGTGGTACCAGTCGATTAGCCCGGGAAGGGAACAATCACTTTGGTATCAAATGTCACAAAGAGTGGGTTGGCGATACCATCAAGGTTGATGACGATGCACTGCAAGAGTGTTTTAGAAGGTATGAAAAGGTTGAGGATTCCTACAATGATCATTCGCTTTTTTTAACCAGCAGACCACGTTATGCCAATTTATTCACGCTGGATGTTATGGACTACAAAGCCTGGGCGAGAGGTCTGAAAGAAGCAGGTTATGCTACCAATCCTCAGTATGCAGATCGATTAATCAGTTTGATTGAAAGATTCAATCTGGCTAGATTGGATACCTTGTATCAGGAAAGAAATGAAATAGGTTGGTTTGAACTTCATCAGGTGGAGGTGGATGATGAAGTAGATGATGATTATGATGAGGTTTTAGAACAGGGAGAGGATCAGGTTACCCGATTCAGTGTGTATATTCCTAGAATCTCCAGATACAAACAAGTAAGGTATCCTTTTTCAACCAGACCAGTGTATGAAAATAACAGAGTACTGTTCGTTGTCGCAAAAAAGGGAGATACTTATGCATCCATAGCTGCAGATATTCAAAGTGATGAACAACGGATACGTTACTATAATGATGTGCCGATAACCAAAGGTTTAGAGCCGGGTGAAATCGTTTATATTGAGCAAAAAAGAACTCGTGCCGGTCAGGCGACACATCGGGTTAATCCGGGTGAAACCCTGCATTTTATTTCTCAAAGATATGGAGTCAGGATTGCTTCTTTGATGAAATTGAACTCATTTTCAGAAAAAACGGTATTGGAACCCGGAATGATAGTGAATTTAAAAAAAGAGAGGTTTTCTATCTTTAAAAAATAGTAATAAAAAAGTGAGTTATGAAAAGAATAATATTGTCTTTATTTGTATTGATTTTTATTCAATTCGGATTAATTGCTCAGCCGTTGAATCCTGAAGCTGTTCAATCCTATGTTGATCAGTACTCAACGATTGCTATCGAAACCGGTAGAGATCATCATATTCCTTCCAGTATTTTACTGGCTCAGGCTATGATTTATACTCAAGCGGGAACAAATCACCTGGCTCAGGTTGCCAACAATCACCTGGCGGTGACTTGTACAGCCGGAGATGTGAGTAATCGTTACCATCANGACAATAACACACAAAATGTTTGTTTTCGTAAGTATGATCTGGTGAAAGATTCTTATACCGACTATGCATTAAGAATNAAAAAAAACAGCTTATATGATCCTCTTTTTGCATTATCGGAAACCGATTACAGAGGATGGGCAGAGGGTTTACAACGAATCGGACACTCGCAACGGGCACAATATGGTGCTTCATTAATCTCTTTAATTGAAACATATCATTTGTATCGCTTTGATAAAGGTTATGAGCCGGTGGTGGAAGAAATGGAGACCAAAACTAAAGTGGAACAAAAGCAGAATCGAGAGGGGGTAAAAAATGACCAGGGAGGTGAGGCTGTCCTGCCCCCTGATTTTATTTCTTCAAAAAAAGAAGAACCAAAAGAAGTTGAAATGCAGATTCAAGTCGTGATTGACGATGAATTAATTCAAGAATATCAATTGGAAACGGTAGATACACCAAGTCAGAAACCGGTTCAGGCAAAAGTGTACACCATCACAGATCCCAGTGATTTAAAGGAGGTTTATTATCCCTATTCTGATCGAAAAGTGTACTCTAAAGATGGATTAAAGTTCGTAATTGCCATCAAGGGAGATTCTTTTGCCAAGATTTCCAAGTCGGTACAACTTCCGGAAACGCATTTGAGATTGTATAATGATATTTACGACTATAAATACCAACCGGTTGAGGGAGAAGTAGTTTACATTCAAAAAAAGAAAAAAAAGTGCAAAGTTGAGTTTCACACGATTGAATATGGGGAGTCATTGCGTTACATTTCTCAGTTGTACGGCATCAGATTGGAGAAGATATTGGATAAAAATGAAAGTAGCAACATTGGTGTTGGCTATATTTTATGTATTTCTTGTAAAAAATAAAGTATGGCAAAAACTTTCTATTATTTTAATCCATCAACACTTTCCTTTGAAAAAGCGGAGTTTAAGTTCAAAGATTTCATCAAAAGAACCCTTTGGCTAATTGCTACTGCGCTCGCTTTTGCATTGGTGTTTGTTTGGATCTCTTTTTATGTCATCGACTCACCCAAAGAGAGGATGCTGCAAAGAGAAAATAATGAGTTAAAGCAACAGTTAAAACAAACTGCCAAAAAAATAAATATGCTTGAAATTGTTCTTCAGGATATTCAAGACCGTGATGATCAAGTATATAGATCAATTTTTGAGGCGGAACCGGTACCGATTGAGCTCCGTAATCCTGTATTGAGTCAAAACAGGAAATATGAATATATTGCTGAGGAAGAAACCATCGAATTACTGAATATTATTTCGGAAAAGGTCGATTTATTGACGCTTCAAGTTGCTTTGGAGAAAAAGTCTTTGGATACGGTCATGTCGATGGTTAAGAATAAAAGTGACATGTTGCAGGCGATACCTGCAATTCGTCCGATTAAGAATATGTACAATGTAACATCCGGTTTTGGAAGACGTTTTCACCCTATTTTAAAGATACTCCGAATGCATACCGGAATTGATATTGCAGCACCACGGGGTACGCCGGTGTATGCTACGGCAGATGGTGTGGTTTCAAGAGAAGCAGCAGGTTCGGGGTATGGGATTACAGTGATCTTGAATCACGGCTACTCCTACAAAACAGTATATGCACACTTGTCTAAAAGAGCAGTGAGACCGGGACAAAAAGTAAAAAGGGGGGAAATCATTGGCTATGTTGGAAATACGGGTCTCTCTATGGGTTCTCACTTGCATTATGAGGTTTTGAAAGGTGGAGTTCCCGTTAATCCGGTTCACTATTTCTTCAGCGATATTACCCCTCAGGAGTATGAAGCGATATTAGAATCATCCAAAAAAATTAATCAAGCACTTTCTTAAATTGGGATTATGAAATTTAGATTTAAACATATCAAGAAAGCCTGGGGTGCTATAAGAAAGAATTGGAAAGTCAATCATAGATTGGTCATTTTGGATGAATCGACACATGCACGTGTATTTGATTTTAAACTGAATCCCAGAACTCTTTTTGTTGTGGTTACACTGGCGGCGTTTTTCTTAATTTCTTTGACCATAGTACTGATCGCTTTTACACCATTGCGAGTGTATGTTCCGGGGTATACCAATCCCGATGAGTATAGAACCTACAAGAAAATGGCATATCGTGTTGATTCTTTGGAGATCCTTTTGCGACAAAATCAGCTATACCTTGACAATTTCGTTAATGTCATGAATGATCATGTTGATGTGGTTGAAGTTGAAGAGGAAGCGGAAGCGGAAAAAGTAGAACCACATTTGAAAGTTTCTCAAAAACAGCTGGACAAAGCATCGGCTCAATTGGAACAGGAAGTTGAGCAGATACTCATGGAAATCAGTGACAAAAGTACAAGATCATCTATTCCAATCAGTCAAAAGGCTTCGATTGCTTCTTTGATGATCAGTCCACCCTCTATGGGAGTTGTCACAAGACCTTATTCGCCTACAGAGGAACATTATGGGATAGATATTTACAATACGGTAGGAACGATCATCAGTTCAGTGGCAGATGGTAAAGTATTGCTCACCGGTTATTCTCCGGAGGATGGATACTATATCATAATTCAACATCCGGGAGAGATTATTTCGATTTACAAAAGTGTAGAATCCATTTTAAAACGAAGAGGGGATCCTGTAACTATCGGCGAACCTATCGCTTTAATGGGGAAGAGCGGACCGGAATCCAAAATGCCCCATTTGCACTTCGAACTGTGGTTTCATGGAGTTCCCATTAATCCTTTGGAGTATTTATCGATCAATTAAAATAGATTATGGAAAAAACAATCATTATAGATCCAACCATTGTATTGAGTATTTTCGGCAGAAACAATGCTCATATTAATCTATTATCCGAAATCTATCCCAAAATTAAGATTACCGCTCGCGGTAATGAAATCAAATTGATCGGCGAGGAGAAAGAGATTGAAAATGTCGAAAAGAAGATTGAACTGTTGATCATTCATTTTGAAAAATTTGGAACCATTAACGAGAATGATATTCTCAATATCACTTCATCAGATGAGTACGCTTTTTATCAATTTGACAAAAATAGTATTGTTGACGACGTGATTTTACACGGAAGGGAAGGAAGATTAATCAAGGCGATTACGCCCAATCAGAAAAGAATGGTTGAGAGTTCTCAAGTTAATGACATTGTTTTTGCGATTGGTCCTGCCGGTACGGGAAAGACCTATACTGCTGTAGCATTGGCAGTTAGGGCATTGAAAAACAAGCAGATTCGCAGAATTATTCTAACCCGTCCCGCAGTGGAAGCAGGAGAAAATCTGGGATTTTTGCCCGGCGATTTGAGAGATAAGTTAGACCCTTACTTACAACCTCTGTATGATGCTTTGTGGGATATGATGCCCATGTCCAAACTGTTGAGTTATATAGAAGACAAAACCATTGAGATTGCGCCGTTGGCCTTTATGCGCGGTAGAACCCTGGATAATGCCTATGTAATTCTTGATGAAGCACAAAATGCGACAGAAGGGCAGATCAAGATGTTCTTAACGAGAATGGGAAAAAATGCCAAGTTGTTCATTACCGGGGACTTAACCCAAATAGACCTTCCAAGAAATCAACAATCCGGTTTGGTGAAAGCTTGTAAAATATTGGAAAACATCAAGGGAATCGATTTTATATTTATGAAAAAAGTGGATGTAGTGAGACACCCGCTGGTGACAAAAATTATTGATGCTTTTGAAGAATGGTCACACAAAGAGGAGAAAAAGGAAGATCAATGAGAGGGAGACGGTTATTATTGCCTTTTAGCTGGATATACGCTGCAATTGTAGGAATTCGACGTTGGTTATACCGAAAGGGATGGATCTCATCCGCTTCATTTCCGGTTACAACCATTTGTGTAGGGAATTTAAAAGTTGGGGGAACCGGAAAAACCCCTCTGATTGAATATTTAGTGAAACTCACTTCTCCACATTATAAAATTGCCATTTTGAGCAGAGGATATAGAAGGAAAAGTAAAGGGTATAATTTGTCCAATCAGCTGGCAGAAAATGAAAAGAATAGCGATATGTTGGGGGATGAACCTTTGCAATATGTTACTAAATTTACTTCTATACCGGTAGCGGTATCGGAAAAGAGAGCTGTTGGAATTCAAAGATTGCTGGAAACCTATCCGGACCTGGATCTTATTTTGCTGGATGATGCATTTCAGCATCTGGCAGTGAACTATTCCCATAAAATTCTCTTAACTGAGTACGATGACCTTTATATCAACGATGTTCCGTTTCCTGCCGGAAATTTGAGAGAATCACGAAGGGCTGCCCGCCATGCGGATATGGTGGTGGTAACCAAATCTCCACAAAATATGGATAAAGTACAAGCATCGGTGGTTGAAGAGAAATTGAAACTCAAATCGAATCAGTTGTTGTTCTTTTCAACTATTCAATATAACCCGTTAATTCCTTTAACAGAGAGTGCCGATAATGTAAAAATGGATACGATTAAGGAAGTGGTTGTTGTAACAGGTATCGCCAATTCAAGAAACTTATTGAAATACCTGGAAAATTCATTTTCAAAAATCGTATTGTTTGATTTTCCGGATCACTACATATACACCGAAAAGGATCTGGAAAAGATCTGTAATTTCTACCAAAAATCATGCAATAAAAACGCAATTATCGTCACAACTGAGAAAGATTGGATGAGGTTGAAGGGAATTCAACAAAATTGTTTATCTTTGCTCCCGCTCTTTTTACAGCCGATAGAGGTTAAGATTGTGTACGAAGAGGAACTATTTAAATCAAAAATTGAAGAATATGTACGAAAAAATTAAAGAAAGTGTAAGTTTTTTAAAACCACAATATCATACTCATCCCAAGATTGCAATTATTTTAGGTTCAGGATTGGGCGGTTTGGTTGATCATCTTGATATCGAAGTGGAGATTCCCTACGCTGAAATTCCACATTTTCCGGTGTCCACTGTCAAAGGGCACAGAGGCAGTTTGGTTTTTGGAAAAATGAACGGAGTGGATATTGTTGTGCTTTCCGGTAGATTTCACTACTACGAAGGCTATACTATGAAAGAGGTAACATATCCCATCCAGGTTTTGAAAGAGATGGGCGTTGAAATATTGATTCTGTCCAATGCTGCCGGAGGAATGAATCCTTCTTTCAAGGTGGGCGATATCATGATTATTAAAGATCATATCAACATGATGGGTGATAATCCTCTCTTAGGTCCTAACGATGACCGCATGGGAGTTCGTTTTCTGGATATGAGTGAACCCTATTCGAAAAGAATCCAAAAAATTGCATTTGAAACCGGACAAACGCTACAACTCCATCTACAACAGGGCGTTTATGTAGGAGTTTCAGGTCCTTGTTTTGAAACGCCTGCCGAGTATAAAGCTTTTTATATTTTAGGAGGAGATGCAGTCGGCATGTCCACCGTTCCGGAAGCTATTGTTGCCCGTCACAGAAAGATGGAAGTGTTTGCTTTGTCTGTAATTACCGATTTGGGTGTTGTGGGACAAGTAGAAAAAGTATCCCATGAAGAGGTGTTAATAGCCGCCAAAGAAGCCGGACCCAGAATGGTTGATTTGGTGTATAATATGTTGCCTCAATTATAGATTCGCAATCGAAAACCATCAAAGGCTGTACGATAAGTATATAACGGATTGACTGCCGGTCCGTTGACTATATTTCCGTCCAAAATATTGAATCGGGAGCCACAAAGTGTACATTGAAGGGTGAGTCCGCTCTCTTCAACCCAAATCCATGAATCCGGATGCCTCCAGTCGTGGGGACAAGCCCTGTCATAACATACGAACCAATCCTCCGAAACCCGGTAAACCACCAATCCATTCACCCCTCCGGTCAAATAAACGTAACCCCCGTAATTGAGCAGGTTTTGATACCGAATATCATCGAGGTAAATATAAAAATCGACCTTTCGCGTTGGAATTGTGGGATGAACATACTCTCCACAAGAGTTCAAAAGGAACAAAAAAGCGAAAAAAGGCAGCAATTTTTTCATCATCAAAAGGATTATCCAATTATAACGTGTTTCGTTCAACTTTTATTTTCTTTTTTGGCCGAATCTATCGAAAATAGTTATATCTTTGAGAGTTGATTTTTTAGTTGTTTTTTTTGGAAATAAAAAAATTAGGGGGCAGAGGGTTCACTACGCTGTAGATGTTTTTTCACCCCACTCGGAAACATTAAACGCTTTGGATATGCAGGATCAATTACGAATTACGAATTACGAATTACGGAATCGGGATTAATTAGAAACAAACGACATGAAAAGAGTTTTATTTATAGCAGCATTGATTCTTTCATCATTGAGTTTGTTGAGTCAAACTTATATGCCGTTTTTTGCGGATACCAATAAATATAATCTTGTTCATGCCATAACTTCTAAAAATGATCTGACGGGAGATCCTTTTACAGGCAGTATAGCGACTTATGTTTACACTATTACAAAAACAAATCAACTTACTTTTAATGAAAAAACTTATTATGTGGTACAATCCAGCTATACTCCGGGATATTTGGATGATGAGGTTTTAATAGTAAGAGAGGATACCACAGGTAAAATTTTTCGTTATTATCCTTCCATTGAGGATGAGATTTTGATTTGTGATATGTCATTAAATCAGGGAGATACTTTTCAATTACCTACTTTGGGAGAATGGACATCCATGGAGACTTATTATGTTGAAGAAGGCTATATACTTGTTGTTGATAGTGTAACTTATGAGGATGGAAGAAAAATCATTCACTTTCCTGATATTGATTTTAGTATCGGGTTCTCTTTTTTTTATATCGGACTTTTTTCTGACTATAATGTTGGTTTGAAATTTATTGAAGGGATAGGTCCGACTTATGGTCCATTCGGCTATATCACTATGTCGGAGAATTTTTTACCATTACTTCTTTGCTCCACTCAAAATGGGCAATTGGAATATATGCTTCATGATAGTCTGGGTTGCTATCAGGACAATCATGTTGGCATACCGGATGTAGAGAACATAAAATTCACTTTATATCCCAACCCTTCCGATGGATTCATACATCTCGATTTGGAGGAAAATTGCACAGATTATTATGTAGAGGTGTTTAATCTGTTGGGCGTTTCAGTCTATTCAACAACAATTTCCGAAAGCATGACCATTGATTTGTCGAATAATCCTGCAGGAATCTATTTTTTGTCGCTCCGAAACAAAGAAGCGGTGTTAGGGGTTAAGAAGGTGATAATCAAGTGATTTTTTCAATTACGAATTACGGATTACGATTTTACAAGGTAGAAGGTAGANGGNAGAAGGTAGAATTAAAGGCGGAGGGCGGAAGGCGGAATGAAAAAAATCCGAAATCCGAAATCTTTTTAGTTTTTCTTTTCTCTTTCGGCGTAAATTTCGTCGGTCATCATTTGTTTGAGGACTGAGGGGGAGATGTTTCTGGTGAGTTTTCCGCCTTTACACCAGGAGATGTGACCGGTTTGTTCTGAAACAATGACGGAGATGGCATCGGTATGGGTGGTTGCTCCGATGGCGGAACGGTGTCGTAAACCTAAGTCGGAAGGGATTGATTCATCCTCCGATACCGGCAAAATACATCGTGCAGCGGCGATACGGTGGTTAGCAATAATGACAGCCCCATCGTGAAGCGGTGAGTTTTTATAGAAGAGATTTTCTAACAATTCCTGGGATACCACAGCGTCAATTTCTTGTCCGGTAGCTAAAAACTCATCCAGTGGATTTTTTCTTGCAAACACCATTAAAGCACCGGTTCTGCTTGCTGACATTCTTTCACAAGCACGTGTAATAGCTTCCACATCTTCTGCATAGTCTGCGGGAATATTTTTCCCTTTGATGTAGAAACGTGCCCATTTCAAGACTTCAGTATTGCCCAGATAGAGTAAAAACTTCCTCAATTCCGGCTGGAACACCACAATCAACAGAATCACCCCGACACTCAGAAACTGTTCGAGGATCACGTTCAGCATATTCAACTGGAAGAGAGAGACTGCTTTCCAAATCACAAAAAGGATCATCAATCCGATAAAAATTCTCACGGCAGCGGTTCCTTTCAGCCATTTGTAAAACTGAAAAAGAATAAACGCAACCAGAAGAATATCAATCAGGTCGGTGATTTTGAATTGAATAAAACTTAAAACGTTCAAATAGAGAGTCATTGCAGTTTCCTAAAACGGCTGCAAAGGTACAAAAAAAGATTTAATTTTTAGTTGCAGCGTGGTAACATTTCCGACAAAGTGGTTCGTACGCTTCGGTTTCTCCCAGTAGAATCTGTTTATCGTTTTCAATAGTTCTGAAAGAGAAAGAAGCCAGGTTGCCGCATCGAACGCAGATGGCATGCACTTTGGTAACATATTCGGCAATCGCCATCAGTCCGGGCATGGGTCCGAAGGGTCTGCCGAGAAAGTCCATATCAAGACCGGAGAGAATGACACGAACTCCCTGATTCGCCAGGGTGCGACACACTTCAATGAGTCCATCATCAAAAAATTGAGCCTCATCAATACCTACGACATCCACATCTTCGCTGTTGACATAGAGCAGAATTTCAGCGGAATTGACTACAGGTGTTGCCTCTTCTGCTTTTTTGTCGTGGGAAACCATCTCCGAATCCGCATAACGCGTATCGATACTGGGTTTAAAAAGTTCTACTTTTTGTTTTGCAAAACGAGCTCTTTTAATGCGTCGAATCAGCTCTTCCGTTTTTCCGGAAAACATGGAACCGGTGATTACTTCAATCCACCCTTGCTTTAGTTTTTTATCGGCTTTATTTTCAAGAAACATCTGTAATATAAATGATATTTTTTTTGTATTTTTGACGTTTGATTATGAAAGAACAAAATTACATTTTTTTTTGATATCTTTTTTCAATAATTGATAAAAATTCAAACCATTAAAAATTGTCGGTTCATTATGGAAAAACCTACCCGTTTAATTGCAAAAGTTATTGAAACACTGAGTGTTATTAATGAAGCTGATGTTCCCTACACTCCTATTGAGAAGGAGATCATCCTACATTATATTCGTGCAGCCTACATTCAATTGATTAATGTTCCGGTCTCAGATGAGCTTCCCAATGAGGTCAGATTTTCGTTGGATGCGGAACCGAATGTGGCGTCTCAGCAGTTGGAGCAAGAGTTCAAAGCACAGATTGAGTCGTTAACCAAACAGTTGGAAGAATTGCAGCAAGCAGGTACTGCTTCTCAGAATGAGGTTGTAGATTTGCGTAATCAGTTAGAAATAAAAAATGAGGGGGAGAAAAGCCTCACCACTCAACTTCAGCAATTGCAATCGGAAGTGAATCGCTCCAAGGAAGAGCATCAGCAGATGATGGATGCACTACAGCAGAAGAATGACACTATTTCGCAACTGCAAACCGAAATAGAGAGTTTGAAAAAAGAAGCGGCTGCTACTTCAGAACCGGTGAGCGAGCAGGTGTCCCCAGAGCGGGAGGAAATGCGGGAGGATCCCCCCCAAATTATTGAAATCCAAAAAGAAACAGAAAAACCTACTGCTACTGAAACTCCTAAAGAGGAAACAATAGAGGTAGCACCACAACCACAACCCGGCTTACAGACAGACCTTTTCATGGAAGACGATATTGTGGAGTTTATTCGTCAGGATGAGCCAAAAGAAACACAACCTGTGTCGCCGAAACCTCAAACTATTCCCTATTTTGAACAGAAAGAGGAACCCAAGAAAGAGAAAAGATCATTGCATGATCTGCTTTCCGATAAGAAAGAGGACAACTCAGTGGTGACTCATTTTCAACAGTCCAAAATTCATGACTTGACCAAAGCGATTACGATTAATGATAAATTCCTATTTATCAAGGAGTTATTTAAAGGAAAAGGGGAGGAGTTCAGCAGTGCGGTTCAGAAAATCAACAATAGTAGCAATATGGAAGAAGCGTTTGGACATATCGATGAGATGAAAAATTATTATTTCTGGGATACGACAGCGCCTGCTTATTTAACATTTTGTGACTTGGTAAGAAGAAAATTTATATAAATATTTATTAAAAATTATAAAAAGATTATTTAATTATGAATAAAAAATTATTATTACTCCTTTTATCAGGGATTATTTTGTTTTCATTTCAACCTCTGTTTGCTCAAGAAAAAGAGGAGGGTTATATTTTTACAACACAGAAATCGATTCCGGTTACTTCGGTTAAGGATCAAAACCGATCCGGTACCTGCTGGAGTTTTTCCGGTTTGGGCTTTTTGGAAGCTGAATTGATACGAATGGGTAAGGGTGAGTATGACTTGTCGGAGATGTTTATTGTCAACAGAACTTATCTGCACAAAGCAGATATTTACGTTAGAATGCACGGTAATTTTAACTTTGGTGGCGGTGGTGCCTTTTTTGATGTATTCAATATGATAAAAATGTATGGTATTGTTCCGGAATCTGCTTATACCGGTTTGTTTGATGAGGAAGCCGGACACGTACACGGTGAGTTGGATGCATTAACCAAAGCGTATGTGGATGTGATTGTAAAAAATCCTCAAAAGAAACTTTCTCCACAATGGAGAAAAGGATTTGAAGCAGTTGTAAACACCTATTTGGGTGAAATTCCATCCGAATTTGAATATGAAGGCAAAAAATATACACCGGAATCTTTTAGAAAAGAGTTGGGTTTGAACATGGATGATTATATCAGCATTACCTCCTTCACACACCATCCTTTTTACACCAAATTTGCGATTGAAATTCCCGATAATTGGGCATTGGAACAATCCTACAATGTACCTTTGGAGGAGATGATGGTTATCATGGAAAATGCAATCAACAATGGATATACTATTGCCTGGGGTGCCGATGTGAGTCACAAAGGATTTAACTGGAGAAAAGGGGTTGCCATTATTCCGGAAAAAGATTTTACTTCTACATCAGGATCAGATCGTGCAAGATGGGAAAATTTATCTCAAAATGAGAGAGATAAAGAACTTTACACATTTGATAAACCCGGCAAAGAGCAAGAGATTACTCAAGAGATGAGACAGATCGCTTTTGATAATTATACCACTACTGATGATCATGGTATGGTTTTAACCGGTATCGCGACAGATCAAGTCGGGAATAAATATTTTATTGTAAAAAATTCATGGGGATTGAAATCGAGCAATCCTTACGAAGGTTATTTTTATGCTTCTTTCCCATTTGTTGAAATGCAAACCATTAACATTATAGTTCATAAAGATGCGATACCCAAAGATATTCGTAAAAAATTAAATATTAAATAACACTAAAAATTAAGACAAGAAAGATGAAAAAACAACTCATAGATCGTTTTACAAAATATATCTCCTTTGACACGAAGGCAGATCCGACTTCAGAAACATATCCTTCTACTCATGGACAGTTGGTTTTCGGAGATTTTCTCGTAGAAGAGTTAAAACAAATCGGTTTGCAAGAGGTTTGCAAAGATGAACATGGTTATGTAACCGCCTTGCTTCCAGCGAATTGTGATGAGAAAGCACCAACAATCGGCTTTTTGGCTCACATGGATACAGCTCCAGATATGCCGGGGATTGAGAAACCGGTAATCATTGAAAATTATGATGGGAAAGATATTGTACTTGATAAGGAGAGTAATACTGTCTTATCGGTAGAAGATTTTCCGGAACTGCTTGATTATGTGGGACAAACCCTGCTGACTACCGATGGCAAAACATTGTTGGGAGCAGATGACAAAGCGGGTATTGCGGAAATCGTAACTGCGATGGAGTATCTGGTGAAGCATCCGGAGATTAAGCATGGACCAATTAAGGTAGGTTTCACTTTAGATGAAGAGATTGGAAAGGGAGTGATCCATTTTGATGTCGCTTCTTTTGGGGCTGACTTTGCTTATACCATGGATGGAGGTGGAATTGGAGAGTTGGAGTTTGAAAACTTCAATGCTGCGGGAGCTAAGGTGTTTTTCCAAGGCAGAAATGTTCACCCCGGTTATGCTAAGAATAAAATGGTGAATGCACAGCTTTTGGCGATGGAGTTCAACGCATTACTTCCGGAATTTGAGAGACCTCAATATACTCAGGATTATGAAGGGTTTTACTTGTTGATTAGCATGAAGGGAGAAGTGGAAGAGGCTGAATTACAATATATTATCAGAGATCATGATCAAACGCTTTTTGAAAACAAGAAGCAGTACTTACTTGATGTGATGAAGTTTATGAATAAAAAATATGGCGAGGGAAGAGTGAGAGTGGAGATCAAAGATCAATACTTTAACATGAGAAAAATGGTTGAGCCGGTGTATCACATTGTGGAAAGAGCGGAAAAAGCGATGGTTGATGCAGGTGTGAAACCGATTGTAAAACCGATCAGAGGGGGTACAGACGGAGCCAACCTTTCTTTCAAAGGATTACCTTGTCCCAACATCTTTGCCGGAGGACACAATTTCCACGGGAAATATGAGTTTATTCCTGTAGAATCAATGGTGAAGGCGGTAGAAGTGATTGTCAATATTGTTAAAATCTAAGAGATTATTGCACTAATGCGGCAAATAAAAGTTCTGTTATTGGGGGTTTGTATGGCTCTCCTTGCTGTTTCTTGTGTTAAGAAAGGGGATCCCAATTCTGCTAAACCTAAGGGTTACTTCAGGATTGAGATTCCTGAACCTCAATATAAAATTTTTGACTCTGTAATCCCGTTTCAATTTGAGAAAAATGAGCTGGCGAAGCTGAAAATTAGTAAAAAAGAACAGGATAATATGTGGATAGACATAGATTATCCTTTGTTGAATGCCACTTTTAAGATGACCTCAATCAAGTTTCATAACAATCTGCGCGATTTGATGTACAATGAGGATAAGATGTTGATGTTTCATGTGGAAAATCGTAAAGCGGATGATATTCAATATTCAGTCATTGAGGATTCAGAAGCCGGATTATATGGTTATATCTACGATATTGAGGGAATAGGAGCAGCTACGCCACTCCGATTTTGGGTTACTGACAGTACTTCTCATTTTGTCAGAGGATCACTCTATTTCAACTTTGTTCCAAACAATGACTCTTTACAGCCCGTAATCCAATATTTAAGAAATGATCTTTTACAAATGATTGAAACCTGGAAATGGAACAAAAAATAAAAAACAGAAAAAGGTGGTATTGGATAGGGGTTGCTCTATTACTTGTTGGAATTGTAATAGGAGTAGTGTATCTCTTTTCTCCCCAATCAACGGCACCCAATATGGTGACGGAAAGGGAGGCAAAAAAGGTTGAAAAGCAGATTTCTGTGACGATTTTACGCTATGAACAGGACCTTTTCGGGATCGATTTCAATCATTTTGATGAGGAGATCACGAAGTTAACAGAAAAATATCCTCCCTATCTGATAGATAAAAAATATGCTCAGGATCCGGAAGTAAAAAAAATGTTACAAGGTTATCTTGATGACCGTTTTATCAAAGATTTGTATGCTAAAACCCAATCTTTATTTGCTGATATTGAGCCTTTGAAAGAGGAATTAAAACAAGCATTTTCGTACTACTTAAACTATTTCCCGGAAGATTCTGTTCCAACCATGATCACTATTGTTCCGGGTTTGGATCTTCAGATGCCTTCAGTTTATATTTTTGATCAAATTTTGTACATTAATCTGGATCAATATTTGGGAGCCGGGTACACTTATTACACAAAAATGGGAATTCCCAAATTTATTACTGAACGGATGGAGGCGAAATATATCCCGGTTGATATTTTTAAAAAAGGAGTTGTTTATCGCCATCTTCCAGGTAAAGAGCCGGTTACATTATTAGACTGGATGGTTCAAGAGGGAAAAAAACTCTATTTTACAGAGATGATGTTACCCAAACACTCTAAAAACTTGATAATTGGTTATACGGAAGAAAAATTCAAGTGGGCGGAAACTTACTATCCTAATGTGTGGGGGCATTTAATAGAACAAAATCAGGTTTTTTCTAAAAGCGACGATGTGGTGCGCAACATGATAGAGGAATCTCCTTTTACTAAGCCATTTGGAAATGTTTCACCAGGAAGGATGGGACAGTTTATGGGATGGAAAATTGTGAAAGAGTTCATGAAAAATAATCCCGAAGTGACACTTGAACAATTAATGAAAATGGAAAATGCTCAAAATATACTAGACAGATCCACATTTAAGCCCATTATAAAAAAATAAAAATTTATTTGGCTATTTGAAAATTTTATTCTATCTTTGCTGTGTACTAAAAACTAACTACTATGTCTGGAATTAACAAAGTGATTTTGATTGGCCGACTCGGAAGAGATCCTGAAGTCAGAGCCTTCGAAGGAGGATTAAAGAGAGCTTCCTTCTCATTAGCAACCTCTGAAGTGTACAAGAACAAAGAGGGGAACAAAGTGGAACACACAGAGTGGCACAACATTGTGTGTTGGCGTTTTTTGGCAGAGATTGCTGAAAAATATCTAACCAAGGGGAAACAGATCTATCTTGAAGGTAGATTAAGAACACGCTCTTGGGAGGATAATGGAATTAAGAAGTATACAACTGAAATTGAGGCAACTACTTTCACCATGTTGGGAACTAAAGATGATGGAGTTAAACCCACAGCGGAAAAAGTAATTCAAGCACCTCAAGCGGAAGTGGGACCCGCCACGACAGATGAGGATTTTGTAACGGATGATTTACCCTTTTAATAGGACCAAAAAGAGGAGGTCAAACTCCTCTTTTTTTTTTGTAATTTTTTAAAGTATATGGTGTTTAGACGAATCTCTTTTTTTGTTTTCTTTTTTATTTTTGTTGTATCGAAACATGCTGTATTGATGGCAGATACGATAAAAGTAATGCATTATAACTTACTCTACTATACCACATCGGTACCTTCAGGATGTCAAGTTTCAGCTCAATACCTGGATGAGAAAGATCTTTATCTCCGAAAAATCATCCAATATGAAAAACCGGATGTTTTTACAGTCAATGAGATTGGAAGTCAGTCGGTTTACGTGGACCGGATTTTGAATCAGGTTTTGAATAGCAACGGAGGAGATTATTACCGAAGTTGTCCCTTAACCAACTTTTCAGGGGGTACTATCGCGAATATGCTTTACTATGACTCTAGAAAGTTGGTTTATCATTCCCATTTTTATATTTCAACATCGGTTCGGGATATTAACGGCTATAAAATGTACTACAAGACGCCACAATTAAGTCAAGGAGACACCATTTTTACAACTTTTATTGTAGCGCATCTCAAGGCAGGATACTATGATTCCGATAAGCAGCTTAGATTAACACAAGTACAAGCTCTTATGAATAAGCTGGAGCAGATCTCTTTGGTTGACAATTTTGTTTTTTCGGGTGATTTTAACCTCTACTCCTCTTCAGAACCGGCCTATCAGCATTTGATTAACTATTCCAACACACTATTCAGATTGTATGATCCGATCAATAAGCCGGGGGAATGGAATAATAACAGTCAGTTTGCTCCATATCATACTCAATCCACTCATACTTATTCTTCTAATGGATGTTATGCATCAGGGGGGATGGACGATCGTTTCGACTTTATTTTGGTTTCCCCTTATGTTTATTATGGTAGCAAAAAGGTAAAATCAATTAATGAGAGTTATCGTGCTGTCGGACAAGATGGACAGCGCTTCAATGGAACCATTATTTCACCCACCAATAGTGTTGTACCCGATTCAATTGCACAAGCATTGTACCAGGTTTCTGATCACTTGCCTGTAGTATTGAAACTGGATGTGAATGCAACAATTAATTCGATTGAAGAATTTCCTGCTTTGAATTGCTGGATCATGAACCCGATTGAAGATCGAATAATTATGGAGATTGGTCCGGAGCAAGCAGAAGAGGCAGAACTTCAGATTTGGGGAATCGACGGTAAGTTGCTTAGCTCAAAACGGATCTCACTAGAGGCAGGGAGTAATCGGATAAAATTTCCTTTTGAATATAGTTCAGGGTTTTATCTGGTGAGAATTAAAACCCAAAAGGGTCAATATGTTACTAAAAAAATGATAAAAAAATAGTTTATATTTAATATCGTTTTTTTTACTATATTTGCCACCTCAATTTTAGAATCAAAATTCAAATAAAAATTTAGAATAATTTTAATACTGCAATGAAAGTTTATCAAACCAAAGAAATTAGAAACGTGGCCCTCATAGGGGGGAATAGAGTAGGTAAAACAACACTAGCCGAGACCATGGCTTTTCATGGAAAAGTGATTGGCAGAAGAGGTTCAGTTGAAGATAAAAATACACTATCGGATTATCGAGATATTGAATTAGAAAGACAACAATCGATCCAGGCAACAGTAATGTATACTGAGTATGCAGGGATTAAAATCAATATGATCGATTGTCCGGGTTTTGATGACTTTATCGGAGAGGTAATCGGATCGTTGAGAGTAGCTGATACTGCTTTGATGGTAATCAACGCTCAAAACGGAGTTGATGTGGGTGCAGAAATTCAATGGAGATGGACTGCAAAAATGGATACTCCTGTTATGTTTGCAGTAAATCAATTGGATCATGAAAAAGCAAACTTTGAAGAAACGCTTCGTCAGTTAAAACAATACTTTGGGAATAATGTAGTTCCTTTCCAATATCCTGTTAATGCCGGAATCGGTTTTGACAGTGTGATTGACCTGTTGAAAATGAAATTGATGAAATTTCCTGTGGGTGGCGGAGCTCCTGTTATCGAAGAGATTCCTGCAAGTGAAAAAGACAAAGCAGAAGAGTTGCACAATGCGTTAATTGAAGCTGCAGCTGAAAATGACGAAGCATTGATGGATAAATTCTTTGAAGAAGGATCATTGACTGAAGAGGAGATGGCTCATGGATTGAAATTGGGAATCATCAGTAGAGGAACTTTCCCTGTTGTTTGTATTGCTACTAAAACAGATCAGGGAGTAACCAGATTGATGGAGATTATCAAAGATAGCTGTCCTTCACCTGATGAAATGCCCGGCGTTGAAACTGAATCCGGAAATAAGCTAACATGTAAAGCTTCTGATCCAACAGCAGCTTACGTATTCAAAACTTCAATAGAGCAACATATTGGTGAGCTTGCGATTATGAAGATCTATGGCGGGGAAATTACTGAAGCTATGGATTTAGTAAATACTACAACCGGAGCTAAAGAAA
>JGI24709J26583_10000200_pt1 | contig 48208 bp, 56 predicted proteins | sample BioPla2DNA1_FD_26583 | JGI IMG/M metagenome (IMG submission 26583) | reverse complement strand
GAAAACTTAAAGGTTGTCCCCACCATGACAAAAAAAGAGGACTTTTTAGTCCCCACCAAAACTTAAAGGTTGTCCCCAGCCCCACCAAAAATTAAAGAGCCTTAATAAAAAATAACAAACACACTCAAAAAAAAGAGTGTGTTTTTAAATGGTTAAAAGTGATTTTATCACAGAAAGAATTTTTGAAATATTTTATTATGAATATGCAAATATGAATAATCATAAGGAGGTAATTATGACTGAAATGAAAAAAGATAATAAAGAAGATGTTGTTCAAAAAGGACCTGTGTGCAATTGCATAATTATGGCTGGTGTTTTCAAACTTGTTAATCTTATAAAAAGACTATTTAACAAATCTGATAATAAAAGTGTATGATGTCACTTGATAAAGAGAGCTAATCAAGTGACACAAAATATACGAAATCAAAAAAAGCGATATTTGTAGATAATTATATCGCTTTAGTTTGATTGGAATTATTTAAAAGTAGGATTGTTTGTTATTCATCAACAAGGGAATATAGTTTATCTTCATCAACAATTTCTATAAGACCTCGTGAGAGTTTAACAATTCCTTCATTTTGGAAATGACGAAGCATTCTTGTAATGACTTCACGATGTGAGCCAAGATGGTTGGCAATATTTTCGTGAGTAGTGTTGAGCTTATTGCTTTCTTCAATCTTTGTTTCTTCTATTAAAAATGCTGCCAGACGTTTGTCTAAACTTTTCCACATGATTTGTTCAATAAGCCACATAACATNAGTAAAACGAGTGCCCATTATTTCATTAGTGAAATTTGCGACATCTGCTGATTCATCCATGATACTTTTATAAATTTCAGAAGGAATTACCCAAAGTTCGGTGTCTTTTTCTGCTTCAACTATTACTTCAAATTCAATTGAGCGCATAATACAATAACCAGAAAACAAACACATATCATAATCAAACAAACGATAAAGAGTAATTTCACGTCCTTCTGGTGAAATCATATAAGCGCGAAGCTGACCTGATTTAACAAGAATAAGTCCTGTGCAATGCATCATACCATTATGAATGATTGTGCCTTTTTCAACCTTTCGTGTGATTAAAGTGTTGAGAAGTTTGCTTTGTTGACTTGAATTTAATTTATTCCATACTGGAAAAGTTGTTTCAAAAGTCATGGTATATTCCTCCATAATTTATAACTAATTATATCTTTTGTGCAGCATTTGTGTCAATTTGAGCGACAATCATTTGTCTTAAATAATTTATAAGAGAAAATTCTACATTAATGAAAGTAAAGAGACTTATTGAATATCTTGTTTATAATTTTCTGTAAAGTATAGTCTAAACAGCACAATTATAAAAGGTAAAAAATCTCAAGAAAGGGAAAAGATTATAATAAAAATAATAATGCAATTACATTTTCTTTTGTGATTACATCACAGAAAAAACAAGTAAATATGGTATGATAATAATAGAGGAGGCTTTAAGAACCTATGAAACAAATGATATGTTCAATTTGCTCATATGTGTATGATGAAGCAAAAGGTATTCCAGAAGCAAATATCCCTGCAAACACTAAATGGGAAGATCTTCCTTTGGATTGGAAGTGTCCGTGGTGTGGAGCAGGAAAAGAAGCTTTTAGTGAAAAGCAAAGCGAAATATCAAGCAAAGATGTTGGAAAGCCCCATGTTGATAAGGAACTATCTGCTATTGAGATGAGCGTTATTTGTTCAAATTTAGCAAAAGGGTGTGAAAAACAATATTTATACGAACAATCAAAGTTGTTTTCTAAATTAGCAATTTTTTTCAAAAGTAAAGTTGAACCTATTAAAGAAGGTAATGTAAGCAAGTTTTTAGAACTTGTTAATGAGGATCTTGAAGTTTATTATCCATATGCTAATAAAGTTGCATCTGAAAATTCTGACAGAGGAGCTTTACGTGCTTTAACGTGGAGTGAGAAAGTCACTCGCATGCTCCAATCATTATTAACTCGTTATGAAAAAGAAGGAGAAAAGATGTTAGAAAACACAAATGTATATGTTTGTACGGTTTGTGGATTTATTTATGTAGGAGATGATGCTCCTTGGTTGTGTCCTGTTTGTAAGGTCCCTAACTGGAAATTTGAAAAAATTGAAAGGAGGAACTGAAGATGACTGAAAAATATGCGGTAAGAAATCTTAGGCTTTGTACTAAGGATTGCATTTGTTTATATGTCTGTCCTACTGGTGCAACCGATACAGAAAATAGCATTATTGATGTTAGTAAGTGTATAGGATGTGGTGAATGTGCGAAAGCTTGTCCTTCAGCAGCAATCTCGATGGTGCCAAAGGTAATGCCACCACAACAACCTAAAGAAAAGATTGTTATTGAGGCAATGCGAGGTTTAGTTCAAAGCAAAGCCAAAGTAGAAATGCTGGCTACACAATTATCAGATATGCTAAGTGTTGCCATCGAAAAATCTAGTCGCTTGATGGCAGAAGACCTTAATCGAGAAGCAGGTTTTATGTTACCACAAAGCGAAAATGCCAGAAAATTTCTGGAAAATATCAAAAGTTATCCCGGCGTACCATTTGATGCCGTTGATACACTATTAAAAACTATTAATTTTAATGAAAAAATGGAGGAGAAGAAAATGGAAAAATGGAAATGTACTGTCTGTGGCTACATTCATGAAGGCCCAATGACACCTGATTTTGTATGTCCAGTTTGTAAAGTTGGACCAGACAAATTCGTAAAATTAGAAGAAGCAGTTGAAAAGAAACCATTTGCGGGTTCAAAAACTGAAAAGAACCTATGGGAAGCTTTTGCTGGTGAGTCTCAAGCACGTAACAAATATACTTACTATGCTTCAGTTGCTAAGAAAGCAGGATTTGAGCAAATTGCAGCTATCTTCTTACAAACGGCTGAAAATGAAAAAGAACATGCTAAACTATGGTTCAAAGCTTTAGGAGCATTGGGTGATACAGCTCAAAATTTATTAGATGCTGCTGAAGGTGAAAACTATGAGTGGACTGATATGTATGCTCGTATGGCTCGTGAAGCTGATGAAGAAGGTTATCATGAACTTGCAGAACAATTCCGCGGAGTTGCAGCTGTAGAAAAGAATCATGAAGAACGTTATCGTAAATTATTACATAATGTAGAAGTTCAAGAAGTATTTAAAAAGAAAGGTGTAACTGTTTGGGAATGCCGTAATTGTGGCCATTTAGAAATGGGTGTTGAGGCATCAGAAGTATGTCCAGTATGTGCACATAAACAAGCATTCTTTGAAGTGCGTGCTGAAAATTACTAAGGAGAAAGATAAAATGAAAGCAAAATTTTATATTTGTCGTCGTTGTGGTAACCAAATTCAAAAAATCCATGATGCAGGTGTTCCTGTAGTATGTTGTGGTGAGAAAATGGAAGAATTAGTACACAATACTGTTGAGGCAAGTGGCGAAAAACATTTACCATTTGTTAAGGTAGAAAACGGTGTTGTAAATGTTAATGTTGGAAGTGTAGATCATCCGATGGTTCCAGAACACTATATTGAATGGATCTATCTTGAAACAGAAAAAGGCGGACAAATTAAGCCATTAACACCAGAAGATGCACCAAAAGCGTCATTCTGTTTAGGCGATGATAATGCAGTTGCTGTATATGCATATTGTAATTTACATGGCCTATGGAAAACTGAATTATAGTATAATCAGTTGCCTGTCGTAGAAACGACAGGCTTTCTTTTTAAATAAAGAATGATAAAAACTGTATAATTTTAATAATGTTGTACAGTTTTTTTATTAATGAGTAAAAAAATACATTATTTTTCTTTTAAAAAACCGTTTTATACCTAAAAAAGTCATTTAAAATAAACAAAATGTAAAATATAGTAAATTAAATGTAAAATATAGTTGACAAATAGTTATATAAATGATACATTGATATTGCCAGGAGGTGTGTTATGAAAAATTTACGATTGAAAATCGCACGTGTCGAATTAGACATGTCTCAAGAAGATTTAGCTAATGCAGTAGGGGTAACTCGCCAAACCATTGGTGCAATTGAAAATGGAAGTTATAATCCAACATTAAATCTCTGTATTGATATTTGTAGAGTAACGAAAAAAACATTAAATGATTTATTCTGGGAGGATGAAGAAAATGAATAAGAAAAACAAAAATTTTAACATTTTAGATGAAAGACAAAAACAAATAGTACAAAAAGCATGTGCTAATGGTTATGTTTTCTTGCTAGTTTACTTAATTGCTATTATTGTTTATAAGTTTGCTATAGAGGCTGACCCAATTTTGGAAATAATAGGGGTGCTTGTATCAGCTGCAGTTGTTGTTGTTTCGCGCCGTTTAATGGGTGATGTTGAACAACCTGTAGACTATTTAAATAGACCATTACCTACAGGTGATTCTAAGCCTGAAAAACAAAGACGCTTAAAAAATTATTTAATCAATAGTATGCTTTTTGGATTAGGATTTGCGGTAATGGATGTTATCTTGCTTTTATCTGCAGGATATGATTTTCTTGAACATGAAGCGATAAAAGAAATTCTACCTAACTCAAATGGAACATTAGTTCTGGTATTATCAGCTTTAGCTGTCTTTGCTGCAGGATTTACAGTTTCATTTATATTTGATTATCTAATTGGAGAGTGTTACGAAATAAAACGTTACAACAAAATGATTGCTAAGTTAGATGAAGAAGAAAACAAACAATAAATACACGCTTTCAGTTAACGATAAAAAATATAAAATTAAATTCTATTTGCTTTTAAATTGATATTTGCTAAATCTTAATTAAAGTAAAAAAAACATCTATTTTTAATAGAAATAATAGATGTTTTTTTATGATATATATAGAAAGAATATTTTTAACTAAAGAAAAAAAGACTGATAATTCAGCCTTTAGTATTTTGACCAAGCAATTTCTTCAGTTGTAGGAATCCATATTCCATTATGATTGGTTCCTTTTTTTATACATTTACCATTTTTGTATGCTAGTAAGGTATTAAGTGGAAATTGTTTCCAATTTTCATCTGAGATGGGCTTAGTTGCGATAAATACTCCTTTATCTTTTTCTAAAATATGTAGAGTAGTTTTAAAGTTACAGTGAACATATAAGTGTTGTCCATCATAGATAAAGAGGTTTACCTTATTTCGATTGTTTTTAGTTATTTTATAAATTAAATTTTCAATGAGAGAAAATTTTTCTTCAAAAGAAGGGTTATACTCAAATTCATTAATTTTATCAATTAACATTTCACTAATTCTTTCAGAATCGGTTGAACCTATTTGAATATTTTTATACTTATCCAAAGCGTTATATTCGTTAATTGTGCCATTATGGGTTAAGACATATTTATTGTTAAATTTATCTACTTTGATGAATGGATGAGTATTTGAGTAATTAGTTGAACCAACTGTAGCTTCGCGAATGTGAGCAATTAGTTCGCTTACTTCAATATTTTCTTGCAAACGATATTTTAGATAAGCAGAATCATTAGCTTTTATAGGTTCTTTTTCCACATTATAACCAATTGCTAAACCCCAACCATGAGGATTCTCTTCGCTATGAGAAAAAAATTCATTTAAATATGAATTAAGTTTTGTTTTTTCTCCACTATAAGCAAACATTTCGCACATAATTTAATCTCCTAGTATATTATCTATAGCTACTTGCATAGCGATAGCAAGTTTTCGATGATTAACTTCATCTAAATGAAGATGGTCAATATCATTAGATTTAACAAATTTATTAGGATTCAAAAAGAAGCAATTGTATTCAATAGCTATTTTTTCGTAGATAGAAGCTAGTTTTTTAGATTCTTCGTTATCAGATTCAATAGCTGAAACAATTAGTATCCTTTTAATATCATTAAAAATTGCTGAATTAGCTCCTGGATATTTTATATCAACATCAATTAAAGAATCAAGTATTTCTCTTAATCCTTGCCCACTACCTTCAGCATCAGTAAATTTTAAATCGTTGATTCCTAGTTGAATGATCAACAAGTCTATTGGTTTAGCTGAAATTAAAGCATAACCTAAACCACTTAGACCATTTCTATAAGGCTTATAGTCATCAAAAACGGTTGTTCTACCATTTATGCCTTCTTCTACGATTTCATAGCCAGTAAGTAACCTAGGCCATCTATTATCATAACGACCGCCTTCACTGTTATATCCCCAAGTATTGGAATCACCATAAATTAATATTCTTTTCACAGAAAACATTATAACATAAAAATAGAATTAATAAATAGAGTTGCAAAGTTAGAATTGGCTAACTATAATTTATAGTATTAGAAAGAGGAATTTTTCATGACGTTAGACCAATTAGAAATCGGAAAACCAGCAATTATCACAAAAGTAAATGGCAATGGCATATTAAGAAGCAGATTGCTTGAAATGGGTTTAATACCAGAAACAATAGTTGAAGTAGTTAAAACTGCTCCATTAAAGGATCCAATTGAAATATCTTTAAGAAGTTATGTTTTAACAATCAGATTAGAAGAAGCACAGTTAATTGAAGTGCAAGAGGTAAATAAAGATGATTTATGCTTTAGTAGGAAACCAGAATAGTGGAAAGACAACTTTATTCAATGCTTTAACAGGGTCTAGTCAACATGTTGGTAATTTTCCAGGAGTAACAGTTGAACAAAAATATGGAATTATAAAAGGCACCGATTATCAAGTGGTAGATTTACCAGGCATCTATTCAATTAGGCCTTATTCTAATGAAGAAATTTTAACTAGAGATTTCATTTTAAATAATAAACCAGATGCTATTATTAATATCGTTGATGCAATGAATATTGAAAGGAATTTGTATTTAACGTTACAATTACTGGAATTAAGAATTCCAACTGTTATAGCTATTAATATGATGGATGAAATTAGAGCTAACAACGCTTCCGTTAATATAGAATTATTATCTGAACTTTTAGGTGTTGCTGTTGTTCCAATCAGTGCGATTAAAGAGGAAGGAATTTCAGAATTAATACAAGTGGTAGAAAACACCGCCAAAAACAAAAGCATTCCAAAGGTATATGACTTTTGTAAACCTGGGCCAGTACACAGATGTATTCATGCAGTTAGTCATATTATTGAGGATCATGCTGATAAAGTTGGTATTGCAAGTAGGTTTGCAACGATACAAGTGATTTTAAATGACCAACATATAATAAATTTGTTACAACTTAATGATAATGAAATAGAAACAATTAGACACAATATTGTGGAGATGGAAACTGAAAGAGGTTTGGATTGTGAAGCGGCTATTGCTGATATGAGATACAAGTTTATTGAAAGTGTTTGTAGTCAAACAGTTTTAAAACCAGAAAAAAGTAAGGAAAGAGAAAGAAGTATCAATATTGACAAAATTTTAACTCATAAATATTTTGCTATTCCAATTTTTGCAGTTATTATCACCACCATATTCTGGTTGACTTTTGGACCAATAGGGAAACTTTTATCTGATGGTTTTTCGTCTTTTATTGATAAAATTATTGGTGTAATTGGCTCTTTACTGGCAAGTTATGGTATTAACGAGGTAGTGCAAGGTTTAATTGTTGATGGTATTTTAGCTGGTGTTGGTTCAGTTCTGTCGTTTTTACCAATGATCTTACTATTATTTTTCTTTTTATCAATTTTAGAAGATACAGGGTACATGGCCAGAATTGCCTTTGTAATGGATAAATTGTTAAGAAAAATAGGTTTATCTGGAAAAAGTATTGTTCCATTTTTAATAGGATTTGGTTGTACGGTTCCAGCTGTTATGGCAACAAGAACCCTTCCCTCTGAAAGAGATAGAAAGTTAACCATTTTATTAGTGCCATTTATGAGTTGTACAGCTAAAATTCCAATTTATGCTTTCTTTACTAACTATTTCTTTGTTGAGCATAAAGCTTTGATAATGACGGGATTATATTTTGGTGGAATTATAACAGCGATTATTACTTCTATTATCTTTAATAAGGTGGCTTTTAAAGGTAATCCAATACCATTTGTCATGGAAATGCCAAATTACCGTTTACCTAGTTTAAAATCAGTGGCTTTATTGATGGAAGAAAAAGCCAAGGATTTCATTCAAAGAGCCTTTACAATAATTGTAGCTTCGACAATTTTAGTTTGGATTTTACAATCATTTGATTTGAGATTCAATGTCGTTGAAGATGCTAGTCTATCAATTTTAGGTTCGCTTGGAAAAGTTTTAGAGCCAGCATTTAGGCCACTTGGATTTGGTGATTATCGTTTTGTTACAGCATTGGTTACGGGTTTGATTGCTAAAGAAACAGTAGTTTCTACTTTAGAAGTATTAATACCTACAGGTATTACAACAATATTAACTACGGCTAGTGCTTTATCGTTTTTAACTTTTACTCTTTTGTATACTCCTTGTTTTGCAGCGATTGCTTCAATTAAACGTGAAGTAAACTCAACAATTAAAACTATAGGAATTATTGTGTTTCAAATAATAGTTGCTTGGCTTATATCATTTTTAGTTTATAGTGTGGCGGGGGTATTAATATGAGTTTTATAGATTATATTATTATTATGTTGGTAGCAGTTATATTTGTTCTAGCAATAAAAAATAGTAAAAAAAATAAATGTATAGGATGTATTGTTGATTGTAGCAATTGTCCAAGTAATATTTATAAAGATAAGAAGGGTTGAAATACTGTTTCTAAATCAATTGTTAATAAAAAAACACAGGATTAACCTGTGTTTTTGAGTATGACGTTATTAATTATTCTTCAACTTTTTCTTCACATGGTTCTTCACATTTTGAACCTGTGTCTTTTTCTAAATCAATAATGTTTTTTTCTTCTTCATTAGCATGTAAGATGTCTTTAATAACTTTAACTCCGATTGCTGTAACAACAGCACCTACAATTGCAGTTCCAACAAGTTTTTTTAACATTTAGTCATCCTCCTATATTTAAGAACATTTTTATTTGTCTTCATGTTTAGATTAATTATACACTAGTTTTTCTTTTTTTGTAAATTACATTGCCAATTATAAGCATCTTTACACATATCTTCTAAAGTCCTGTTTGCTTTCCAACCTAACAGTTTGTAGGCTTTGTTGGCATTAGCATAGTAGATAGCTAAATCTCCTAGTCTTCTTGCTTCAATCTTGTAAGGTATTTTAAGATTATTGGCTTTTTCAAAGGCTTCAACCATTTCCAGTACTGATGCACCTTTTCCTGTTCCAATGTTGATTTCTAAACAACCTTTATGATTTTGCAAGTATTTACTTGCTGCTACATGGGCATCAGCCAAGTCACAGACGTGAATATAGTCTCTAACACCTGTACCATCAATAGTGTCATAATCGTTGCCATAGACTCTTAAATAGTCTCTAACACCAGTTGCTACCTGTTGAATATAAGGCATTAGATTGTTAGGGACTCCTTTAGGATTTTCACCTATGATTCCAGAAGGATGAGCTCCAACTGGATTGAAGTATCTCAGAGAAATGGCATCTAGTTGACTATTAGCATGACAGGTATCTCTAATGATTTGCTCACACATCAATTTAGTCCAACCATATGGATTGGTACATCCTAATTTATATCCTTCTAATCTTTCTGGCGGATTTTCTTCATCATATACAGTAGCACTACTAGAGAACACTAACTTATGTACTTTATTATTTAACATAGATTTTAATAAAGTTATAGTCGCATTTAAGTTGTTTTCATAATATTCTAGTGGTAGATTTACAGATTCTCCTACTGCTTTTAATCCAGCAAAGTGAATAACAATTTCAATATTATGCTCTTTGAAGATTTTATCTAACAACTCTCCATTACGACAATCTCCATAGTAGAAAGGAATGGAAACATTTTTAAATTTTTCTAATCTTTTTACAACATCTTCTTCTGAATTTACGAGATTATCGATGATTACAACATCATAACCATTTTCAATAAGTGATATGGCAGTGTGGGACCCAATAAACCCCATTCCTCCAGTTAATAAAACTTTGCTCATAATAGTCCTCCTAGTTTAAAACTATGTCTAAATATCAATATAATTATAAATAATTATCTTATAAATAAACCACAATTTTAGTGTAACATACTAAAGTAAAAACTGTACTTTGTTTTTGTAATACTATCTAATTATAGCAAATAAATATGCTCAAATTATAAAGGACAAGACTGCAGTTTATTTACTCTTTTTTTAAATTTATATCTTGCTTTTGTAATCTTACTATGATAGCATAATTATGCTGCCTGATTAGCTCAGTCGGTAGAGCAATCGGCTGTTAACCGATTTGTCACAGGTTCAAGTCCTGTATCAGGCGCCATTAGAAAGAAAACCCAGGAAATTAAACTGGGTTTTATTTTTTGTTTTCCGAAATTGGAGGCAACGTTTGATAAACGATGTGAAACAAAAAGCAGATTAGAATGGTAATTACACCCACAACAACAAATAAAATCCATGCTTTGTTTGATTTTAAAGATACACTGAACATATAGTACACTAATAAATCTAAACCAATAATCAAAATTAAATAGACAGGAATACAGTAAATATCCTTTTTAAATTTAAAAAACTCCACAAAAAAACTTAGGAATAATACAATTCCTGGAATGGTCAATAATATCAGTGAAACACCTTCAACGGTATTTTCTCCACAAAAGTGGATTAATAATCCTAAAGCTATTAATAGCGACGATAGTAATAGCTGTAAAAACATATAGTTTATTTTTTTCATGCCTTTATTATAATGGTATCTTGACAAAATATCTACCAGCAAAAAGGATTTGTTGGATTATTTACCTAATTAAAAACATCTTATAAAGATGTGAGGTGCTGTTTTTAATAGACTGATAGTAAGATTTTTGAGAGACAAAATATTTTCTCATTATTTCTTGAATTGATAAATTAAAGATATAACGATCAATAAAAATCTTTCTATCTTCCTCTAAGATAATTGAATTAATACTACTAATAATTTTCTTAATAGTGTTTTCGTGTTCAATAAGTTCTAAAACAAATTGACAAGTTTTATCAACAACCTTTTTATCAGAAGTTATTTTAATTATTGATGATGTATAATTTAACTTTTGATAAAGACTGTTGTTTTCAGATAAATATAATTTTCCATCAATATAATAAAAACCTTCCTTTTTCAAAAAATCTAGTATTTGAAGAAGTCGTTGTTTTTTAGTCAATTGATAATTTTGACAAATATTTATTAATGTCGTTATTGTTAGCATTCTGAATTTCTTTATTAATTAATTGACGTTCAATTAGTGAGAACCCATTGTTTTGCAGTTTTCTATAAACTGTCCTAGGACTTCTTTCAATAACTTCAGCAACTTTTTCAATATTTGTTTTGACATATTCTTCAAAAATCAAAGTTCCTTCAGATAGTCCTGTTAAATATTGGGTAACATCTTCCATCATCTTGTTTAAACGATACTGATTTTCTTCAGTATAGGCTTTACGGATTTCTTCAATGATTTCACCGATTTCAAAACCATCCATGTATCCTTGTTTTTGATACCTTTCTAATTTCTTAATAATTAGCAAAATGCTAGAGTTAGGGTTTGTCATACTTTCTACCTCCTAAAAATCCCTGCACTAAAATAATGGTGCATAATACTTAATAATCCTAACCTAATTTACCAAATTATGATAATATTATTAAGCAAAGGAGTAAAAAAAGATATGGAATACAAGAAATTAGACCTTAATAATGTAGAAGTTTATATAACCTATCTAAAACTAGCGATGTCTCAAGAACCAGAAATGATGCTAACTGACAGCGTTGATGAAGATGCAATTAGAAAAAGATTGCCAAAAAAATAATATTTATGAATATTATTTAATTAGGTCTAAAAATACTGAAGCTGATAAATTTTATAACTCTTTTGAAAATGTTAAGTTATATCAACCGCCAATGTTAAGCAAAGAGCTTACAAATAAAAAGTAAGGAGAAAAATATGAAAAAGAAAAAACAAGCAATTAGTTTTGAAATAACACATGTATGTAAACAATCAGGAGCAAGAACTGGTATTTTACACACTCCTCATGGAGATGTAGTAACACCAATGTTTATGCCCGTTGGTACTGCAGCTAGTGTTAAATTTATTTCTCCAGAAGAATTATATGAAATGAATGCTGGAATCATTTTAGCCAATACTTATCATTGTATGTTAAGACCTGGTGAAGATATAGTAAGTAAAGCAGGTGGTTTGCATAAATTTATGAATTATAAAAATCCGATTTTAACTGATTCAGGTGGCTTTCAGGTTTTCTCGTTAGCTGATAGCAGAAAGATTACCGAAGAAGGAGTGCATTTTAGATCCCATTTAGATGGTTCACCTCTTTTTATTTCACCAGAAAAATCAATTGAAATCCAAAATAAACTTGGCGCGGACATTATTATGGCTTTTGATGAATGTCCACCATATCCAGTAACTAGAGATTATATGGAAAAATCAGTAGCTAGAACTTTAAGATGGGCTAAACGTTGTCAGGATGCTCATCAAAGAGTAGGTCAGCAAGCCTTGTTTGGTATTGTCCAGGGTGGTGAATTTGAAGATATTAGAAGACACTCAGCTCAAGAGTTGGTCAAAATGGACTTTGAAGGATATGCCATTGGTGGAACTTCAGTTGGCGAAAGTAATGAAGTTTTTTATAAAATGATTGATTATTCAATAATTGATTTACCTAAAGATAAAGTAAAGTATTTGATGGGAGTAGGTTCAACTGACTTTTTATTGGAAGCAATATTACGTGGAGTGGATATGTTTGATTGTGTTTTACCTACTAGAATAGCCAGACATGGTGCCCTTATGACTTCGCAAGGGAGAATAGACATTAAAAAAGCTCAATATGCTGAAGATTTTAGTCCGTTAGATCCAGAATGTGATTGCTATTGTTGTAAAAACTATACCAAAGCGTACTTAAGGCATCTACATCGCTCTAAGGAAGGTTTTGGTACTAGATTAATGTCGATACACAATTTACGTTTTTTAATCAAATTAATGGAAGATGCTAGAAAAGCGATAAATGAAGATAGGTTTTTAGATTTTAAAGAAGAGTTTTTCAAAAAACATGATTTAAATGTTAAAGATGCTAGAGGTTTTTAAAATGAAAACAAGTGATTTTGACTTTAATTTACCAGAATCTTTAATAGCTCAGACTCCACTGGAAAATAGAAGTGACTCAAGATTATTAGTGGTAAATAAAACTGAAAACTCTTATAGTGATTATCATTTTAGTGAGTTAATAAATTTTTTAAAAGAAGATGACATTATTGTCAGAAATAACACTAGAGTTATTCCAGCGCGATTATTTGGTGTTAAAAAAGCTAAAGAAAACAACACCCAAACTGATGGACATTGTGAAGTTTTACTTTTAAAAGATGAAGGAAACAACATTTGGGAAACTTTAGTAGGTAATTCTAAAATTGTAAAATTAAATACGATTATTAGTTTTGGTGATGATAAACTTAAAGCTCGTTGTGTGAAAATAAAAGAAATGGGTATACGTCATTTTGAAATGATTTATGAAGGTATTTTTATGGAAGTATTAGATCAATTAGGTAATATCCCTTTACCTCCATACATCAAGGAAAAATTAGTAGATACAGAAAGATATCAAACAGTTTATAGTGAGGTAAAGGGAAGTGCAGCTGCTCCAACTGCTGGTTTACACTTTACTGAAGAGTTAATTGAACAAATTAAGAAAAAAGGCTGTCGTTTTGTAGATGTGACTTTACACATTGGACTGGGCACCTTTAGACCAGTTAACGTCGATGATGTTAGTAAACATGTAATGCATAGTGAATATTATCAAATGTCTAAAGAAACAGCTGATTTATTAAACAAGGCCAAAGAAAATGGACAAAGAATTATCGCTATAGGAACCACATCAGTTAGAACACTTGAAACTATTTATAATGAGTATGGCTGTTTTAAAGAATGTTCTGGAAATACAAATATCTTTATTTATCCAGGTTATAATTTTAAGGCGATAGATGCAATTGTTACTAATTTTCATTTGCCAAAATCAACACTGATTATGATGATTAGTGCCTTTGGGGGAAAAGATTTAATTTTTGAAGCTTACAAACATGCCATAGAAGAAAAGTATCGCTTCTTCTCATTTGGTGATAGTATGTTTATATATTAATTATGAAAGAGATAGGAAAGAAAAAGTATTATTATTTGCAGCAGCAAACCTTAGAAGAAATAAAAGGTTTAGAAAATAAACCTTCTTTACTAATGCATGTTTGTTGTGGGGTATGTGCTAGTTATGTTTCTTTATATTTAAGTGAGTATTTTGATTTAACCCTTTACTACAATAACGATAATATTTATCCAAAACAGGAATATGACCGCCGTTATTATGAATTAGTTAGATTGATTGATGAATACAACAAAGAAAAAGGAACAACTATCAAGATTATAAAAACTGAATTTGACGGAGAAAATTACCTTAAAAAGCTTGAACCTTTAGCTGATGAACCAGAAAAAGGTAAAAGATGTTTGCTTTGTTACTTTTTAAGAATGAAACAAGCAATGCAGTATGCTAGTGAAAATAACTTTGATTATTTTACGACAGTTATGACAATTTCTAGACAAAAGGATTCTGAAACTTTAAATAAAGTTGGTGAAAAGATTGCTGTTTTATTTCCGAAAGTAAAATACTTCTATTCTGATTTTAAAAAAGATGATGGAATATTTAAAACAAACCAGTTATCTAAAGAATACAATCTTTATCGTCAACAATATTGCGGATGTTATTACTCTTATAATGATTTTTTAAAAAGAGAAGAAAGGAAAAAAAAGCTATGAGTTACTATGTTTTTATTGATATTGATGGAACATTGCTTGATAACAGCACCAATAATATTCCTTCTTCAGCAATAGAAGCTATTAATATAGCTAAAGAAAATGGTCATAAGATTTTTATTTGTACTGGAAGAAGCTTGCCTTCAGTTACTGAAAACTTTTTAGAGTTAAATATTGATGGTATAGTTGCTGGTTGTGGTGGTCAAATAATTATTAATGGTGNTCAAGAATACTTTTGNCCAATGCCTAAAGAAATGATTAAGTCAACAGTTGAATATTTTATTGAAAATGATATAGGTTTTATGCTTGAAGGNGAAAAAGTAAATTATTTGTNTTGCGCTAAAAATAGTAGCNAAATAGAAAAAGAACTTACTGACTTTTTATATACTGATGGTATTTTTGCTCCATTTAGTCATTTTGAAAATAAATATGAAGAAATAATCAAACTTGCTTTTTTCACCTTAAAAAAAGAAAAAACAGACAAATTTTTAGCAAGTTTGGGAAAAGAATTAAATAGCAATAGTGATAACTGGTATCCGAAAGTTTATACTGGCGAAATATCTTATGGAAAAAACACTAAAGCTTCAGGTATTGATTACATCATTAATAAATACAATCATCCAATTGAAAAAACAATAGCAATAGGTGATGGTATAAATGATTATGAAATGGTAATACATGCTGGTATTGGAGTAGCTATGGGTAATGCTAACGAAAAGTTAAAAGAAGTAGCAGATTATATAACTACAAATGTTGATGATAATGGAATATATAACTGTTTTAAAAAGTATGAACTAATATAAAAACGGGATTTTCCCGTTTTTATTGTAGTGTTGAATCTTTAATAATATCTTTTAACAATTGGGCTGAACGATGCAAAGCTTTTAGTTCATCTGAACTATAAGGAACTTCTATTACATCAAGTGCTCCTCTTCGACCTACACGTGTTGGTACTGAGATATAGACATCCTCTAAACCATATGTTCCTTGTTGTAGTGTTGAAACTGTTAAAATTGATTTCTCATCACGTAAGATAGCCGTTACAATACGAGTAATGGCCAAGGCCACCGCATAATTGGTATAACCTTTACGTTCTATAATTTCATAAGCTGCATTTTTAACACCTTCTGAAATTCTTTTTTTATCTTCTTCAGTAAATTCAATTCCGACTAAATCACAATACTGATCAACCGTTAATCCAGCAATGGTAGTAACTGACCAAGTAGCTACTTCACTATCACCATGTTCACCAATAATGTTAGCTCTAATATCGCGTGGATCAACCTGAAATCTAATTGATAAATCTGATTGGAAACGAGCAGTATCTAATACCGTTCCTGAACCAAAGACACGATGTTGTGGAAATCCTGATAATTTATATGTTACATAAGTTAAGATATCCACTGGATTTGATACTACTAACAAAATTGCATCAGGATTATATTTAACAATTTGTGGAATCATTTGTTTGAATATTTCAATATTTTTATTAACTAAATCAATCCTAGTTTCCCCTTGTTTTTGGGCTAGTCCAGCTGTGATAATGACAATATCGCTTCCTGTGGTATCTTCATAACTGCCAGCCACTACGTTTACTGGCGAAACAAAAACTTTTCCATGATCTAAATCCATTGCCTCGCCTTTGGCGCGATCATTGTTAACATCAACTAACACAATATCAGTTGCAATTCCATGATTTAAAAGCGCAAATGCTGTAGCTGAACCAACATAGCCAGCTCCAATTATTGAGATTTTTGTTGCTTTCATAATCTTTTCCTCCACTTGTCTTATATTATACTGTTTAAACAGAAAATAAAAAAGCGTGAATTTATTGACCTATTTAATTTTCACACTCTTTTATCATATTATTAATTTTGTTAATTATTCTCTGTGATCTTTAAGGTTTTGGAAGAAATTGTTAACAGCTTCATTAAATTCACTGTATAATTCGTTATCTCTTTGAGCTCCACAGAAGCCCACCTCTTTCCATTTAGTTCTTAAACCTTTAACTCTTTCAATCATTTCTTCTGAGAAATCACATTGTGCTGTACACAATTTAGCTTCTGCAATTAACTCTTCTTTTTTGACAGCCCTATCAGCAAATGAAGCTTTTAATTCAGCATAATATGCATTTTTGGCTTGATTGAAAGATTTTCTTGCGGCTGAGAATTGTTTCCACAACTCTTCATCGTGTTTTCTGCCAGCACTTCCAGCAACTTTCCATTTTTCTAGTAATTCATTAATGGCTTTAGTGGTTTTCTTCCATTCAGTTGATGTAACTAATTGTTGCAGTTCAACAATGATTGCTTCTTTTGCTTCTTTTGCTTCAGCACGTTTTTCTTCTAAAGTAGCATAATACGCTCTTCTGTTATCAAAAAATGTATCTCTAACCTCTTTATATTGAGCCCAGAGTTCATCGTCAGTCTCTTTACCAGCAGAGCCTGTTATTTTCCATTGGTTAAATAAATCATTCATTACTTTAGTTGCTTTTCTAAAGTTTTTCATTTCAAGTACTTCTTTTGACTTTTCAATGATAGCAGCTTTTGTTTCTGCGGCATTTAGAGATAATTCATGTTTCTTAGCTTCAATAAGAGCAAGATACTCATCAAATTCTTCTCTCAATTCTACTTCGTAACCAGATTCATACTCCGGAAATCTCTTCCATTGTCTTTTTAAACTTGAAGCTGTTTTGACCGCATTAAAAACGTTGTCAGATTCAGAGAGTCTTTTAGCTTTCTTAACTAACTCTTCCTTACGCTTTAGGTTTAAATCTAAATCACTGTATTCTACCATATTCCCACCTATCCATAACACTATGTATTCTTCCCTAAGTTCAATTGTACCTTTTTTTATAGAAAAAATAAAGAGAAAAACCTTTTTTTTAGTTTTCTAAGTAAAAAGTTCTACCTAATTGTTGATATTTAACAGCAGCTAGTGGGTTTGAAGGTATTTTCTCCCAATGATGTCCATTTATAAAAGTTTCAATAGCTTTTAAGTTTTCTTTTGTATCAGTAATACCTTTGATTAAAGGAGTTCTAAAAACGTGTTCTACATCACTTTTCATTAGTTGTTTAGCATTTTCAAGAATAATTTTATTGGATTTACCAGTGTAAAAAAGATGTTTTTCATCATCAAAAAGTTTAATGTCCATAATGATGTAATCGCAGTAAAGTAGTAATTGTTTAAAAGTTTTTTCATCACAAAAACCAGAAGTTTCAATAGCGGTATGAATATTATTTTCTTTGAGTTTTTTTAGGCATTGCAGCAAGAAAGCAGATTGAAAAAGAGGTTCTCCACCACTAAAGGTAATCCCTCCTTCTAATAATTCAAGTGTTTCTTTATTTTTAAGAGCTAAATTTAAAATATCATCGACAGACATCTGATAGCCTTTAACTATCAAAGCGTTGTTAGGACATAAATGATAGTTTGTTTTTTTACCATCAACCTCACATTTGTGACAGTTAACACACTTATTTTTATTAAACATTAATTCTTGTTGTATATTTTGCCCTTCAGGGTTATGGCACCAAAGACACCTTAAAGGACAACCTTTTAGAAAGATTGTGATTCTTGTCCCTGGCCCATCATGGACTGTTAATTCTTGAATATCAAAAACTGTTCCATTCATAGAGAATGTTCCTGTCTAGCAATAACGTGATCTTGATATTCCTTATCTAAATCAACAAAATAAGCACTCCAGCCCCAAATTCGAACAATTAGATTGCGATATTTGTCAGGATAGATTTGAGCATTTTTTAAATCGTTAAGGTTTACCGAATTACATTGTAACTGATGTCCTTTTTTAAGTATGAATAGTTTAACGAAGTTTGCCATTTTTTTAACACTTTCATTATCTTTAAACATAGAACTGGAAAATTCTAATGTTAATGGTCCACCATTATTGCATTTAATTAAATCGGGTTTACAGAATGATTCAATAATTGAAATAGGACCTTTAATGTTAGTGGATAAACTAGGAGAGTAATTAGCACTTAATGGCTCTGCCTTTTTTCTTCCATCATATGAGGCACCTAATTGTTTACCGTGCCACAAATAATACATAGCTGTGCCAGTTCCTGGTCTTATAAGCCCACCATAACAATTTCTTTTATCTTTCAAAGCATCATAAAACATTTCTAAAACTTCAACAGCTATTTTATCAACTTCGTCATTATTTTGTCCCATCTTTGGCAATTGATATTTTATATAATGGAATAATTCATCATGGTTTTCATAGTTTTTATTAATTACTGAAACCAATTCTTTTAAACTTAATTTCTTATCATCAAAAACCAATTTTTTAATTGTGTACAGACTATCTGTGATGGTAGAAATACCAGTACCATGAATACCAAAATTTTGATATTTTACTTCTAATCCACTTTCGATAAGTGGAGCAGGGACAAAGTAAATGTTTTGATACTGTTTTAATAAACTGTCACACTCTTTTTCTAAATAGACTTTATAGTCAGCTAGTAACTGCGAAAAACTATAATAGTCAGTTTTATCTTTTAGCAAATCTTCTAAAACTTTAAAGAAGCAGCAAGCGCCAATATTAACGATTTCAAAACCATATCTTGGAATGACTATTTCCCAACAAGCAGCTACAGCATAGTTATAAGCATCTTGCTTTTTATAGCCTTGTTTAATTAAACTTTCAACGATAACATCATCATTTAAATACTGTGGAAATCCTAAACCAGCTTTAGTCAGTTCACTTCCCAACTCAAATATTTCAATTGGTGTATCTTTATTAACACGTAAATTGATTTTTGGATCAATCATATTGTTTTGTCTGCTAGCAATTAGAGAAAGTTTACTGAAAAGATTAAAAAGCTGATTTCCTTTTTCATCGACACCGCCAAGAACTACACTCTGGCCATTATCTCCTTGTTGAACTCCATCATATAAATCAGCATCAACATTAAATGATAAGAAAAAGTCTTTTATTAATTCTAAGGCAGAATCTTCATCTAACAAACCTTCTTCCATATCTTTTTTTAGATAAGGATAAAATAATTGGTCAATTCTACCACCAACAATCTGATATCCTCCTTCTAGCATATAACCATAATGAAGGATTCTAAAAAACTGCATGGCTTGTTTTAGATTTAATGCTGGATATCTTGGCACTACTGATAATGTTTCTACTATATCTTTTCTACCAAGCTTTTTAGCTTCAATCAAATATTTATCAGTTAGTTTTAAAAGAGCATCAATTTCTCTTTTTAGATAATTGTCATTTCTTTCTTTAACTTTTAAAAGACCTTCTTTAATGATAGAAGTATAATCAGGCAATAAATTAGAAACATAACCACTTTCGTGAATGTAGTGATTTTTAAATTTTTCACTCCATTCTTCTTTAGTAAAGCAATCAGGTAAATTACTAATTGTGCGCATGAAAACAATTTGCTGATTATTTAAAATGACAGCTTCTTCATTTTCACACATATATTCAAATCTTCTAACAACTCTCTCTTTATCAGATAGGGCAAGATCTTGATAATTTTGTGCTATTTCATCAACCTTTTTACGATATTTTTGATGTTTAAGATCAAAAATATAATCTCTTAAATTTTCCATAATTATTTCCTCATTGTTGATTTAATTATATTGATATTACCTGTTTTGTTCAAGTGAGGATTAAAAAAGGATATCTAAATAATATCCTAAATTATTGATTAGCTAACGATTTAGCGCCATCTCTTTTCTTATGATAGAAGTTGGCGAAAATTACTAAGATAATTGGTGAAAGTGAAAGGATTAAAACTGAAACATATAAGAAAATATTTCCTGGGAAAATCTTTTCACATAAGACAATAAACAACATTCCCAAACATCTAGATAAAGATAAATATGTTTCTTTTGCGATAATTCTTCCTGCTAAATTTTCTGTTTTACTATAATCATTGATAGCATTCATTGAGATGATGCTAAAAGGAATCATATAAAATGGAGTAGCAATGGCATTAACAATTCCATAGTATAAAGCTCCAAATAAATTTGGCAATAAAACAAGTACTATTGTCGTGCTTGAAATAAAGATAGCTCCATAGGTATAGTATTTAATTCGGTTATTTCTTTTAATAATTTTTGAGGCTACAGCATAAGCAACGATAGTCAAAAGCGAGAAAAATGCTAGTAACTTGCCATAAAAACTACCGCTTCCATTGGTAGCATTATAAACTAGAATACCAGTTAATGATAAAATTAGAGAATCTCTAAAGCCATAAAAGAAATAAGATAATAGCACATAGCGCCATTGTTTGTCTTTTTGAAAAGTAAGGGATTTTAAAACGCTAAATTTAAAAGGGTTGCCTTTTTCTTTAATCATTAAACCCAAAATAGAACTACCACCATAAATGATTAGAACAATTTTGAAGATATTTAAATAACCATCAATATCACTACCTGATAAATTGATGATAAATGTAGCAAGCAGTGGAGCAGCAACATTAGCGATATTGCTTAGTATTCCACTTATTGATAGAAAGTCTGCGCGAGTTTCAGGATTAGTTACAAGTTGATTAAGGGTATTAACACTTAACCAGTAGAATCCTTCTCCTATGCCATATAAAAGAGCAACAAAGTAAACCAAATTATTATTGGCAGCTATCAAATAGTCAAATTGTAAAACAAATAGTAGGTGTAAAAAGATAAAAAACAAACCCATACTCATAGTAAAACCATAACCAACTTTTCTAGCAGTTTTGCCAGCAATGGTAAAACATATTGGAAACATGCCTATTCTAATACAAGTATATAAAGCCATTACAGTTAAAGATCCAGTATAATTGTATAAAAAGACATTCATAAAGACAGCACTCATACCACCTGCAAGAGTACTTAAGATACTGGAACTGATTAATAGTTTTTCGTTTTTTGTCATCAACAGGTCACCTCAACAACTGTCCTATTATAGCCTTAACTTAATTTAGATTCAACATAATTTAAAGTATTTTTATTAATGACAATAATATTATATTTAAATAAAAAAACCAATTGTTATATTGGTAAATAAAAAAACTCTCTAATGAGAGCTTTTGTATCTCTAGCGATAAAAATATTAACGTTTTGAGAATTGTGGAGCTTTTCTAGCTTTTTTCAAGCCATATTTCTTTCTTTCTTTAGCTCTTGGGTCTCTAGTTAAGAAACCTGCAGCTTTTAATTTTGGACGATAATCATCTACAACTTCTAATAAAGCTCTAGAGATTGCATGTCTCATTGCTCCTGCTTGTCCTGTATAACCACCACCATAAACATTAACGTTTACATCGTATTGGCCGACAGTTTCAGTAACTACAAATGGTGCATTAACGACCATTTTTAAAGTTTCTTGTGGTAAGTATTCATCTAAAGGCTTACCATTAACAGTGATGTTTCCTTCACCTTGTGTTAGGTATGCTCTAGCTACTGAAGTCTTTCTACGACCAGTACCTTGGTATCTAACAGTATCTTTTTTCTTAGTTGCCATATTTACTGATCCTCCTATTCTTCAATTTTTAACTCAACTGGTTGTTGAGCTGCATGTGGATGTTCATTACCTTTGTAAACAAATAAGTGTTTACGTTGAACATTTCCTAACTTAGTGTGTGGTAACATACCATGAATAGATCTTTCGATCCATTCAACTGTGTACTTATCTTTCATAGTACGCATAGATCTAGTTCTAAGTCCACCAGGATATTGAGAGTGATTATAATAGAATTTAGTGTCTAATTTGTTACCTGTAACGACAATTTTGTCAGCATTGATAACAATAACATAATCTCCACAATCAACATTTGGTGTATATTCTGGTTTGTGTTTGCCTTTTAAAACTTCAGCAACTTTAGTTGATAAGCGACCTAAAGTTAAGCCTGTTCCATCGACAACATACCATGTACGTGTAACGTCTGCTGGTTTTAGCATTGTAGTTTGACGCATATTTTTGTCCTCCTCATCAAAATGTAGTTTCCGGGGCTACTTTTTGTCGTAAAGTGACATCTACTATTTTAGTGATTACTTTGTATATTGTCAACCAAGAAAAATAATTTTTCCTTTAATTCATTAATATTTTAAAAGAAAAATAAAACCTCATAAGCTTGTTTTACTTATGAGGTTTGTTAATTATAGTTTAGTATCGTCGATTTTATTTAAGAATTCTCTTGCCTGTTTGACAACTGAACTTACACATCCATTATCAAAAGGAACAATTAGACAAGCTTCTTTTACTAACTTTGTAAAAGGCAGTGTTCCTCCTAGTGAACACAAATGTAAATAATCATCAAATGCTGTTTCATCTTTTTGCCTAGTTCTAGCCCAGAATTGTAGTGCACAGACTTGGGCTAAGGTGTAATCAATATAATAGAATGGAGATTGGAAGATGTGTCCTTGTTGAAACCAGAAGGCACCTCTTTCTAAGATATCACATCCACTGTAATCTCTTTCTGGACAATATAATTTTTCAAGTTTTCTCCAAGTAACTTTTCTTTCTTCAGGAGTCATTTTAGGATTGTTGTAGATTTCATGTTGGAAATGATCTACTAATACTCCATAAGGAAGAAAATTTAAAGTTCCTGTTAAGTGAGAGTAGTAGTATTTTTCAGTATCTTCACCAAAGAAGTCCTGCATCCAAGGATAAGCAAAAAACTCCATACTCATAGAGTGTATTTCTGCTGATTCCATTGTTGGCCACTGGCAATCTTCAATAGGAATATCTTTACTCATATAATATTGGAAAGCATGACCTGCTTCATGAGTTAAAACATCAACATCCCCGCTAGTTCCATTGAAGTTAGCGAAAATAAATGGAACTTTGTAGTCGCTAAAAGAGGTACAGTAACCGCCCATTTCTTTGCCATCTTTACTTAATAAATCCCATAGTTCTTTTTCTTTCATTATGTCGATAAACTCACCAGTTTTTTCATGCATTTGATGATACATATTAACTGCTGCTTCTATTAGACCATTGGCATCTTTTTTAGGTGTTGGATTACCAGTAGAGAACTCATAAACAAAATCATAGTATGCTAACTTATCTAAACCTAGACGCTTAGCTTGTCTTTTGTAAAGTTCGCTATTTAATGGCACTAAGTCAGTAAGGATTTGTTGGCGATAATTGGCAACCATTTCTTGGTTGTAGTCAAAACGGTTCATTCTTAAATAACCAAGTTCAGTGAAGGTTTCATATCCCAATTCTTTAGCCATTTGATTTCTAACTTTTACTAGTTTGTCAAAAATTCTATCAAACTCATGTTCGTTGTCTTGGTAAAATTTCATTCTAGCATCAAAAGCCCTTTTTCTTGTTTCTCTATCATCAGATTGGATAAATGGCGAAATTGAAGATAAGTTATAAATCTTGCCATCAAATTCAATTTGAGCTGAAGCTTTAAGTTTTCCATACTCTGAAGTCAATTTATTTTCTTCAATCATTAATGGAATTATTTTTTCATCGAACGATTTTAAGGCAAACTCAGCTTTTTTAAAATATACTTCAGGAAGATAATGATATAGTTTTTCCTTATCTTTGAAAGCTAAGCAAATTTCTGCAATTCTATTTTCAAAAACTTGTAATTTTGGGCTAGTTTCATCCCAGAAATCATTTTCCTTTTCGTAAAACTCGTCTTTTGTATCAATGGTGTGTCTAACAGTTGCTAGAGAAGCCATCGTGCTAATATGAGATTTAACTTTTTCAATTTCTTTAAAAGTTTCAATAAAGCCATCAGCATCTTTTTGTTTTTGAAGTTGATTTAAAAGTTCAGTTATTGTTTTTTCTAATTTTTCATAGTTGATTCTTTCGTATTTAAATTCTGAAAATTTCATTTTTAATCCTCTTTTCTAATATTTTATTAAAAGAAAAAGTAGTAATCACTTTATTCTTTTGTCAGCAATCATTTATTAAGTGCTAGCAGAGTTGATTATATACTAAATTTAATCATTAAAAAAGTGAAAAATGATAAAAATTGATTTTTAATATTTTTCATAATAAAATCTATTTAATTTAAAGTTATACTAATATATGCTTGGGTAAAAATTGATGCTAATGATATGACCAAGACATATCCTAAAGTATACATCTTGAATATTAGAGAAAAGGTAAATATTAGTGTTGATAACAGCAAGAAAAAAGCTGTTGAAATTGTAAAAGAACTTGTCGAACATATTAATATTAACTGTACAGCATTGCAGGTTAATTACAAAAATAAAACTGGATTTTTTAGTTTGATCTGTGATTTTGGCAAAAAGACAGTTGATTATGATAAACTTGAAAAATACATTAAACAATGTTCTGAAAAAGACTGGTCTCAGGATTATAGAGAATGGAAAAATGCAGACTAATTATAGATTGAAAACTTTTGTATAAAGACAAAATAAGATGTTGGATTTGGCAAATTCACTTGGTTGCATTTTACAAATGATAATGATATTATATTTAAGCAAGTTGTCCACGTAGCTCAGCTGGATAGAGCATCCGCCTTCTAAGCGGACGGTCAGGGGTTCGAATCCCTTCGTGGACGCCATTTGTTAGATAGCCACAGTAAGTGGTTTTTCTTTTTTATAAATCAGCAAATATAAAGAATAGTTAAAATCGAAGTAAAATTTTCTGGATTTTCAATATAATAAGTAAACATAATAGTATAATTAAGAAAAATCATAAGGAAGGTAAAGTAGGTAAAAAATATGAGTTATCACGACTTTAAACAAGCACTAGAATTAGCAGTAAACCGCAAATATTTTATTAGTGGTACGGGATTGACTGCTGAAGAAATGAAAAAAGCAGAAAAGATTTTGGGTTTAACTTTTTCTCCACAACTAGTAGAGTATTATAAAAAATTTAATTATATTTCCTTTTATGGCTGTGAAATTTTTGGGATTGATTTAGATAATTTAGATATTTTTGAAGGAAATACACTTACTTATGCTCTTTGTGAGCGCAAAGAATTTGGACTTCCACAAGAGTGGTTGCCAATTTATAATTTTGAAGATGGTAGTTTAGCTTTTTTAGATTTTGGATGTTTAAATAACGAGAAAGAGCCAGCTGTTATAAGGTGCTTGTATAATGGTGAACGATATCAAAAGATTGAGGATATTTCGGAAGATTTTGGCTCATTTTTACTGTCTTTAGTATTGGAAAACTATTAAAAAAGAGTAGACCTAGTGATAAAATAATATTATGAATATTAAAGTAAATTTTCCAAAATTTATTAATTTTAAAAAATTACTAATTGTTGTTTTAATTGGAATTTTTTTAGTTGTAAGTGGATGCAGTAAAAAGCATACTTTTGAACATGAACATGAATACAAGTATGGAGTATTTTTAGGGATAAATGAAGATGAAGTTGATAAATTAAAATTGTATCAGTTTGTTGTAATTGAACCAGCAGAGTTTTCTGTTACCACTATCGAACAATTACATAATAATGGTAAAACAGTTTATGGTTACTTAAACATTGGATCAGTTGAAGAATATCGAGATTATTTTGATAGGTTTGAAGAGGTGTTTTTAGGTGTTTATCAAGATTGGCCAGATGAACAATGGGTGGACGTTTCTTGTAGCCAGTGGCAAGATTTTATTGTTGATGAGCTAGCAAAACAATATTTTGATTTAGATATTAATGGTTTCTTTTTGGATAATGTGGATGTCTATTATAACTATCCTAAAGAAGAGATTTATCAAGGACTTTGTGCCATTTTAAAGGGATTAAAAAAATATAATATTCCTTTAATAATAAATGGTGGAGATATGTTTGTATCAAGGTGTATTGAAGAAAATATAGCCCTTTCTTTATTTGATGGAATTAATCAAGAAACAGTGTTTACAGCCATAGATTTTGAAAATCAAAGTTTTAAAATACAAAGTAAAGATGAAACAGAATATTTTAAAGAATATCTTGAGAAAGTAAAAGAAAACGGTTTGACCGTGTATTTACTAGAGTATGGAGCAAACCGTGATCTTTCAAAAAATATTGATGACTACTGTTTAGCAAATGGGTTTTATTGGTACAATGCTAACAATCTTGATTTAAGGTAGTTAAATTAAACTTTAATCATAATTAGCGATTAAAAATATTTTTAAAACCTTCTTCAATCAAATCGCTAACAGAAGTTTTTTCATAAACGTTATTGATTGTTATATCTCCAGAAATAGAAGAAGATTTAACTTTTTCAACTTTCCCATTAATAGAGATATCACCACTTACGGTAGAAGCATTGAGTTTATAAATAGCACTTCTATTGGTTTTAAAGTCACCACTAACTGTAGCTATTGAGCAAGTTGAGGCAAATAAATTAGTAACATCAATATCACCACTGACTGTGGCAAATTTGGCCAAATCAGCTTTGATGTAAATAAAATTACAGTCACTACTGGTGCTGTTTAATGAAAAGTCTTCACAAACAAAACCAAATTCTTTGGCATCAATATCAGAAGAGATGCCTTTTAATTCGACTTTTTTAAAACTTGTTGTTTCAGGAAAATGAATTGTTATATCTCCACTAACTCGTCTTAAAAGCTTCATTTCTTTTTGTAGTGGTTCAATTATCAGCTCGTCATCACTAATAATAGTGTTATAATAATCAATTGCATTTTCTTCAATGTCGATATGAATGCTATCATCTGGGCTAGTTTTAAAAGTTAAATCACCATCATGGAGCAGTGCTACTTTAAATAGTTTAAAATATCGGACAGTTTTTTGTTGCTTTAAACCAAAAATTTCATCAACGCTTCCAAATCTTGCAACTATTTCCTCTTCACTTAAACCCGCTTCTAAACCTAATTGATAGTGATTTTGATAGGTTTTAATTAGTTCGTCAACATTAACATTATTTTCCTGAGCTTTTTTAGTTAATTCTTCAATAAATTTTTCAAACATTATTTGATCTCCTTTAGCATCTGTTCTGCATCTTCAAAGCTTATTTCATCATTTTTCAACATCTCTAACACTTCGCCTCTAGTTAAAGGATTAGAAATAGTTGTTTGTTCAAAACCTAAATTTTGGATAACGGAATCTAGCATTTTCCTTACTGTTGGATAAGAAATGTTTAATTCTTTTTCAATTTGTTTAATATTTCCAGCATTTTTTAAAAACACCAGTGCAAAGTCCTGTTCTTCACTTGACAAGTAGTCAAACTTACTTAATGGAAACTCTCCTTGAATATTTGTCTTACAGTCAGAACAATGTAATTCGCTAATAACGAGTTTGTTATCACAAACTGGACATGTGCCTAACAGTCTTTTCTTCATATATTTCACCTCTTTGTCAATAATATAAAATAAACAATTAAAAAAGTCAATACATAAATTAATTATATTAATAATAAAATTAAATAAATTTATTAATTAATTAAAAAATATTAATTTAATGAATAAATCATTAATTTTTTCATGAAATTTACCTTTAATTTACTTTTATCTATAAAAAGGTCGTTATATAATTTAATTGATAAAATAATAAAAGAAAAACTTTTAATATTTACTCCTTTGCTCTTGAAAAAAGAAAGGGCAATAAAAAAAGTGAGTTTTATTATTAAGCTGTAGATAGATTTTATTAAAAATAAATTTAAAAGGAGGTTAATTATGGAAAAAGAAAAAAATACAAATAAGTCAAAGTTAGCTGATGGTGTTAGCAGTGGTATTGGATTTGGTTTAGCTATAGGTGCAGCTCTAGGTTTATTGCTTGACAATATTGGCTTATGGATACCTGTTGGGATGTGCTTAGGCATAGCTTTAGGTGCTGCTTTTAGTAGTATGGATTCTAAAACTGATAATAAAGAAGAAGAATAAATATTGAAACTTTAATAAGCGAGAAACTTATAAGATTTTGCTATGTTTGATTGTTGCTTGGTAGTCTGGTTTTTATGTGGCTTTTTTTATTTTGATATAAATTGTGTTAAGATTTGTTTGAAAATAAATTTTTATAAAGGAGTAGATTATCGTGAATAATGTAAATACAAATGAAGAAAAAAAGGCTCCGATAGTAAGTAGTTGGGCAGACGGAGATCTAGTAATGGTTCCAAGTGAAATAGATAACTGTTCTGGAATAATAATAAATGGTAAAAAGATAAAATCACTAATATTTACAACTGATGTAGCTATTGTAATGAACAATAATGCTGATGCGATTTTTGCGGTTTATCCTTTTACTCCCCATCCCTCAATATTTTCAGCAATCACTAGTGTAGCTCAAGCTCCTGTTTTTGCTGGAGTAGGAGGGGGTACAACTCAAGGAGACAGAGCTCGTGAAATGGCTCTTTTGGCCGAATCTCAAGGTTGTATGGCAGTTGTTTTAAATGCCCCAGCACCAATAGAGACATTTAAACTGATAGCCAAAAGTGTTATTTGTCCAATTGTTGCCACTATAGTTTCTGAGTATACGGATATTGAGGAAAAGATTAAAGCTGGAGCTTCTATTATTAACATTAGTGGAGGAGCTAATACAGTAAATATTGTTAAAAAAGTAAAAGAGAAATATCCGAATATTCCAATAATTGCCACTGGTGGTCCTTCTGCTAAGACAATATTAGAAACTATTGAAGCTGGAGCTAATGCGATATCCTATACTCCACCTACAAATGGTGATTTGTTTAGAATAAAAATGGATAAATATAGAGAGGCTGAAAAAAGCAGTTTCTTTAAAACAAAAGATTAATAAAAACTATATGATGTAATAAAAAAACCTATTATTTTGACATAAAAGGTTTTTTTATGACAAATAATTAATATAGCTAAATAAGTTTCAACAAATATATAAAAGAAAATAAACCATAAAGAAATATATTGTGCTAAAACATTAGTTAGTGTAGACTAACTGAATTGAGTAAAACTCAATTATAGTGAGAAGTTATAAAAATTCACTTGTAATGAAAAGAATTGAGGTTATAAAACATGAAAGAGAGAGTAACACTTAAGAAAAATATTGATTGGGATAAAATAAGTCTTTTAATGAAAATTGGATTAGTAGGAGCATTTATAAATCTAGCAGGTGATATGATTATTGGCTGGGGCATTAGAAACGAGCATTTAACAGGGTTAGAGGGTTTTGTTTCTCATTATCTTACGGTATCTGATGGTAGGCTTTTTTGCTCAGCGATTTTGGGTTTAGTTGGTGCTCCTATTTCTACCGTTGCTCATTTTGGAGTTTATAAGCTTATTGAGCCGTTTTCTCAAAAATACAGTAAGTTGTATAGAAACGGACTTTTTGGCTGTTTAGTTTTAGGAGGTCCTGGTGTTCATATGTCTTCTGTGGCTACGGCATTTTTTTATAAATATATGACATTAACTAATCCAGATGTAGCTTTAGCAGCTTCAATTAGGTTTGCTTGCTATTTTTCGTTGCCTTTATATATTCCTTTTTTAGTTTTTTGGATTATTGAAACTTACGCTCATTTAAAAGCTTTTTCTACTGGATTAAGTCCTTATCCTCGCTGGTGTTGGATATTTTCATTGCCAGTGGGAACATTAATTTTTAGTTTTGTAAGATTATTAGGCAATCATGCGATAGTTAATGCGATAATGGTCGGCTGCTTAACTTTAGGCAATATATGGAAGATAGCTGGATTATTGATAATGTTGAAAAAAGCTGAAGAAAACTGTTTAAAAGTTTCCTAATCTCTATCAGAATGTTTTTACAAAGATAATTATTTTTATTTGAATTTTCAAACAATTAGTTCAAACTAGCAATATAACAGATGTTATAAAATCTTTAAAATAAAAAAGAGGTTATAAAACCTCTAAATAAATTATATAAATCTATTTTCTTTAAAAGACTTGTTCGTTAAGTTTATTATTTATGGCAAAGTGATTAAGATAACCATAAATTAATAATGAATAACAGGTCACTTACTAAGATAATTGGATGTAGTTTTAATAAGTTTCCTTTACATGCTTCAACAAATGTATAAAGGAAGAAACCAACCATTACACCATTTGTGATGCCATAACTTAAAGCCATAAAGCATCCTGCACCCATTGCTGGAAGAGCTTGATCTAAATTAGCCCAGTCGATTTCTTTAAATGCTGATAGCATCATTACCCCAACAATAACTAGTGCTGGAGCAGTGGCTGCTGAAGGGATAGCACTGACAAGAGAAGCAAGTGGTAAGCTTAAAAAGAAGCATGCACCAACAACAACTGAAACCAAACCAGTTTTTCCACCAGCTCCAATACCTGCTGCAGATTCTACATAAGTTGTAGTAGGTGAAGTTCCTAAAATAGCACCAATAGGAGTTGCGATAGCATCTGCAAATAAAGCTTTGTCCATTTTAGAACTGAAACCATGACCAGTTTCCATCTTTTCAATGTCTTCATCAGTAAAGATACCAGTAGTTCTACCTGTTCCAACAAATGTACCAATAGTATCGAAGTTATCTGAAATTGAAAAAGATAAAATTATTACTAAAACAGAAACAAATCCAGCAGGGTTAGAGAATAGTTCGCCTAAACCTTGTGTTAAGGCAATTCCAAACCAACCTTTATAAGCAGTAAGTGCTTCAACAATGTTATAAGTTCCGCCTAAAGCTGTAATTTTTAATGGAATTCCAACAATAGTAGAAATGATAACACCAATTAAGATAGCTCCAGGAACCTTTTTGATTAATAAAAAGATTGTTGTAGCTAGCCCAGCTAAGAAGACTACTAATACTTTTACATCCATTGCTGTGTTAATCATTGGAATGCCAATAGAAAAATTAACAAGTCCAACATTAACGACACCGATGTAAATGATAAAGATACCAATACCACCAGCGATAGAATTTTGTAAAAATACAGGGATAGATTTAATGATGTGTTTTCTAATGCTTGTAACAGTAATTAAAACGTTAATTAAACCTGAAAGTAAAACAATTGCCAAGATAGCTGCTGGACTAAAGCCTAAAGAACTTGATAATAAACCAGCTGCCAGTGAGTTAAGACCCAAACCAGGGGCAGTAGCATAAGGTACATTGGCGATAAGACCCATTAATGTAGTACAGATAGCACTTGATAAAATAGTCGCAATGTAAACCGCTCCACTACCACCATCTAACCCAGATAAAATAATAGGGTTAAGAGCAATAATGTAGGCCATAGCAGCAAAAGTAGTTAAACCAGCTGCTACTTCAGTGAGAACTGTTGTACCATTCTCTTTTAGCTGAAAAAACTTTTCAATCATATATATTCTCCTTTTAAAAAGAGACTATAACATTAAAAAATCATTAAAGTCAAGCAAAAAATAACATATTTTTTATATATTTATTTTTGTAAAAAAAAAGTAATTTTATTCTCCCTTTTCATTCAGTTTTGATTAAAAGTTTGTTATAATTATTGTGTCTACCCTTATTTTTAAGAAGGAAAAATGAGGTAAAAAAATAACGATAATACATATAATATGTAACGTATAATGGATTGTAATTAAAGTAAGAAATGTTTAAAAAATATGCTAATAAAAAATATAAATATCAGGAGGAACTATTATGACAAAAACAATTACAGTAAAAGGAGTGGGAAAAGTTTCAGTAAAACCAGATTATGTGATAATTTCCTTGACTCTAGAATCAATTAATAAAGAATATGAAAAAGCGATGAACATTGCCAGTGAGCAGATTGATAATCTTAATAAAACATTAAATGATGTTGGATTTGAGAAAGAAGATTTGAAAACAACAAACTTTAATGTCAGGACACACTATGAAAGCGAAAGAGATTCAGAAGGCAATTATAAACAGGTATTTGCTGGATATTTAGTGATACATGATTTAAAAGTATCTTTTGACTTTGATATGACTAAACTGGCTAAAACTTTAACTGCTATTTCAAAATGTATTTCTCAACCTAATTTATCGATAAGATTTACCGTTAAGGATCCCGATGCAGTTAATGAAGAATTGCTAATTTCTGCCACAAAAAATGCTAAAAGAAAAGCAAAAACTCTCTGTAAGGCAGCTAACGCCAAACTAGGTGAGTTGAAAACGATTGATTACAACTGGGGACAATTAAATATTTACTCTGATACAAGCTATGATATTGAGTATAAGGTTCTAGCAGTAGAAAGAGAAAGCAATATTGAAATTGTTCCAGATGATATCAATGCCAGTGATACTGCTACTTTTGTTTGGGAAATAAAATAATTTGAAATCATTAAAGAAGAAGCTTTTTAGAAGCTTTTTCTTTTTGCTAGAACAATAATAGATTGTGTTATTATTTAATAAATAAAAAGCCGTTTTAGCTCAGTTGGTAGAGCAACTCATTCGTAATGTGCAGGTCGCAAGTTCAAGTCTTGCAAGCGGCACCATAAAGGGGAAAAAGATATGAAAATTAAAAATGATTTTATTCAACTAGAAGTAATTGAAAAAGGTGGCGAAATCCAAAGTTTATTATTTGATGGCAAAGAAGTCATGTGGCAAGGTGATTCTAATCATTGGAAAGGAAAAAATCCAACGCTTTTTCCAATAGTAGGTAATACTTACAGCAAATCATATCAAGTAGAAGGTAAGACATATTCAATGAATAATCATGGTTTTATCAGAGATAATAATTTAGTTTGTGTTAAATGTGATGATAGTAAAATCATTATGGAGTTAAAAGAAAATGATGATACTTTAAGTCGTTACCCATTTCAGTTTACTTACCAAATTAAATATTCTTTAGATAAAAATAAAGTTAATATTGATTACTATATTAGAAATGATAGTAAAAAAGACATGCCATTTACCTTTGGCTTACATCCAGGTTTTAATGTTTTAAACTTTGAAGATAGTTATTTGCAATACGAAAAGAAAGAAATTGTCAAACAAATTGTTTTTAATGATGGACCACTTTATGAAAAAGATGTCACATTAGATAAATGGCAATTATCTTATAAAGATATTAAAAAATATCAGACTATCATCTATAAAGGATTAGAAAGTAAATATGTCAAACTAGTACAAAAAGATTACACAATAAAAATGGAGATTGAAGGTTATCCTTATTTTGCCATTTGGACAAGTGATGATAAAGCACCATTTATTTGTTTAGAACCTTGGTATGGTCATAGTGATTTAGAAAAGGTGGAAGTAGATTTTAAAGATAGAGAAGGGATGATGTCTTTAAAACCTAATGAAACATTCAAGACTGGATATAGTATTGAATTGATAAAATAGAGATTTCTAAAAAAAAGAAATCTTTTTTGATATACTTGCAATAAAATGTCCTGTTGAAACGTTATATAAGTGAAAGGAGTAGTAAATGACTGATTTTTGTAAAGAAGGCATTGATGATGTCCTGTTAGATGAATGCCTTGAAGAAATAGCTTCAGATAATATGGACGGATTTAGAAAACTGTATGAATTAACAAGTCATATCTTGTATGGTTTTTCTTTGTCAATTGTTAAAGATGAATATTCAGCGCAAGATTGTTTGCACGATAGTTATATAAAGATTATTGAAGCAGCCAAAACTTATGTTTCAAAGTCAAAACCGTTAGCTTGGATGCTTACTATAACAAGAAATACTTGCTTACAAAGGTTAAGAGAAAACAAAAAGCAGATCAACCTTACTGAAGAACAGTGGATATTGCAAGCCAAAGAAGAAGATGATGTTAATGTGGTGGACAAAGAATTTTTAAATCAATGCTTAAATCAACTAGATGATAAAGAAAGACAAGTTATTATATTGCATTCTCTAACCGGTTATAAATTTAAAGAGATTGCTCAGATATTAAAATTACCTTTATCAACAGTTCTGTCAAGACATAATCGGGCGATAAAAAAACTACAACAAATCGTGAAACAGGAGGAATAGAAAATGACACCAGAAAAAATAAAAGAAAAAATTAATAAAACAGTTCAAAAAATTACCCCAGATATATCTGAGCAGATTATTCTAGATGCAAGAAAAAGGGTACATCAAGAAAAGAAAGAAAAATCAAGAGGTTTTTCTTGGAAGCCAGTTTTAATATTTGCGATGAGTTGTTTATTATTTGTAACAATAATTGTAACTAGACCAGCTACATCTGTTGTAGCAGCAACAATTTCATTAGATATTAATCCTTCAATTGAAATTACTTTGGATGAAAAAGATAAAGTTATTGAAATATTTGGAAAAAATGAAGAAGGAATCGATGTAGTTGAAAATTTAAATGTAAAGGGATGTCAGGTTAAAGTAGCTTTAAAAACTTTAATTGAATCATTATTAGAACAGGGATATTTAAACGATAGTGCCAACTCTATTTTGGTTACTGTTGATAATGAAAATATAACTGCTAATCTAATGGAAATGATTGAAGATATTTTAGCTGAAGATGATTTTGATGGATCAGTTGTGTGTCAAAATTTAAAAAACAATCCAGATTTAGTAAAATTAGCTGAAACATATAATATTTCAATAGGTAGAGCACAATTAATTACCGAATTGATTGCCTTAGATAGCACTTACAATATTGAAGAGCTAGCAAAGTTAAATGTTACTCAGTTAAACTTACTATTAGGTAATTCTGAAAATACAATTCCAGGAATTCAAAGAATGGGGCAAGCAAGCCAAAAAGAATATATTGGTGAAGAAAAAGCTAAAGAAATTGCTTTAAAATCTGTAAAAGCATCAGCAACTGAAATTTCAGATTACACAATGGAAATTGATTATCGTCATCACAATATTGTCTATGTAATCAAATTTGTTTACAACAACACTGATTATGTAGTTATGGTTAATGGAACCAGTGGTGTAATCTTGGAATGTGAACAAGAAAATAGACAATATAAACATCAATATGAGCACAGTCATTCATCAAGCTCAAATGATGATACAAGTGGTCACAATCATGGAAAAGGTAGCAACAGTGGTAATGGCAACAATTATGGTAACGGAAGTTGCATTGGTCAAAAAAATGTTAAGAGAATAGTTTTAAACCATGCTAATGCTTCAGAATATAGCAACTATAAATCTGAATTATGTCTTCAAGATGGCAAACTAGTCTATTGTATTGAATTTAAAGCTAACAGTCGTCAATGTAAATATGTTATTGATGCCAATACAGGCGAAATTTTAGAAGAAAAATAGAAGTTTGCTAACTTTGACCCAGCAGAAATGCTGGGCCTTTTTTTTAATAGTTTAGTGTTATGTAATTTTTTAGTAATATATGTATCATTCTAATTTAGATTTAATGTTTTTTATCGTATAATATATAGAGCAAATGTTTGCTTAGGAGGTATGAAGATGATAGAAATTAAAAATGTTTCTAAATCATATACAAAAGGAAAAAAATCAGTCGACAGTCTAAATTTGACAATTAATAATGGCGAGATATTTGGTTTTTTAGGTCCCAATGGTGCTGGAAAGACAACTACAATTAAAATGATTACTGGTATTTTAGATGCTGATGAGGGCGAAATTTTAATTGATGGTTATGATATTGTTAAACAGCCAATGGAAGCTAAGAGAATATTTGGCTTTGTTCCAGATAGTCCAGATATCTTTTTATCTTTAAAGGCAATCGAGTATCTAAACTTTATTTGTGATATTTATGATATTGAAGATAGAGAAAACAAAGTAATAGAGTTAGCTAAAAAGTTTGAAATATATGATGTCTTAAACAATAAGTTAGAGTCTTTCTCACATGGTATGAGACAAAAGGTAGTTATAATTGGGGCGTTATTACACAATCCAAACAATTGGATTTTAGATGAACCAATGACAGGGTTAGATCCAAAGAGCAGTTTTGATCTAAAAGAAATGATGAGAGAACATGCTGATGAGGGAAAAACAGTCTTTTTCTCAACCCATGTTTTGGAAGTGGCAGAAAAAATGTGTGATAGAATTGGAATTATTTCTAAAGGAAAATTATTGTTTGTTGGAACAGTAGAAGAAGCCAGAGAACAGTTTGCTAAAGAAGGTAGCTTAGAAAAAGTATTTTTGGAGATTACAGAAAATGCTTAAGCGTATTTTATCACTGACAAAAGTTTTAATTAAAACCTATATTATCAATGCTTTTTCTAAACAAGGTTTTGGTAAAAAGAAAATATCAACCATACTTTTGATGATATTTGCTTATGGTTATTTATCTGCCATTGCTGGAATTTTTTCTTATGGTACTATTAACACATTAATGAATTTCAATCAACAAACAGCTTTTATTAGTTTGATTTGTTTAATTAATATTGCTAGTGGTTTATTCAACACAGTCTTTACTAGCGCTAACATTTTATATTTTTCTAAAGACAATGAACACTTATTACCTTTGCCATTTCAACCATTTGAAATTGTTGCTGGTAAAATAAATACTTTGCTTGCTTATTCATATTTCTCAGAAATGTTTTTTGGATTAATTCCACTAATTGTTTATGGTTATCTGACAAAGGCCTCAATTGTGTTTTATGTCTTTATGATTCTTGTTTTGCTGATTATCCCAGTTGTTCCAGTTGTTTTAATGGCATTGGTGATGATGGTAGTAATGTCTTTTGTTAACTTATCAAAACACAAGGGATTATTTCAGACTTTAGGTGTTCTGATGGTCTTGGTAGTTTCAATGTATATTAGCATGAATGCCTCACAAAGCAGTTCTGATCCAGAGCAGTTGTTGGCATTAATTACCCAAATAGATGGTTTAGCAAAATCAATGTATTCATTTTTCCCAACTTTAAAGTTTGCTAGCGAAGCTTTGATAAATCTTTCAATTGTTTCTTTATTACTGCTTGTACTAATAAGTGTAGTTGTTTATGTAGTAATGATAGTTGTTAGTAATAGACTTTACTTTAAAGGTGTATTAGGAAATAGCACTACTGGCAGTTACTCTAGAAAAAAAGTAGACAAAAAAGATTTTGTTAAGGTAAGTGTGGCTTTTAATTATGTATTAAAAGAATTTAAATGTTTAATTAGAAAACCAGTTTATTTTACTCAATGTGTTTTGCCAAGTCTAATTCTACCAATAATTATGACCTTCACTTTCAGTCAGGGTGTTGGTGGTATAAGTCAATTAGTTGCTGATAGTTCGAGAATAACTAGTCTTGATGCAGGTGGACAGATTACATTTTCAGTCTTGTTGTTAATTTGCATATTTATGTCACTGTACACCTATGTAAGTATTACAGCTGTAAGTAGAGATGGTAACAGTGCGATATTTATGAAGTATATTCCTATTGCTTTCTATCAGCAGTTGGTTTATAAGTGTGTGCCAGATATGCTTCTAACCTTTGTTCCTAATGGAATGCTATTTGTAATAGTGGCTATTCTAATAAAACTACCTGTTTTACCTACAGCCTTTGCTATTATTATCTTTGCGATATTTGCTATTGGGCGCAGTTTCTTTGGCATTATTATTGACTGTAAAAATCCAAAACACAACTTTACTAGTGAATATCAGGTTGTTAAAAGTAATTTTTCAATCTTCTATGATATTGTTTATAACTTTATCTTGATGGTTCCATCAGTATTATCTTTAATATTCTTATCTGATTTACCTTTAATGGTGGTAGTTTCACTTAATTTATTAGTTCATAGTGCTATAAGTTATGGTTTATATTACTATATTAGAAAGAAAGACTTTGAGCTCGCTCAAAAAATTTATTAAAAGTTAAGGTGATTTGTTATAATTGTTAATAGGTAATGATTATGAACAAACAACTCATTGAAACAATTAAACAACAGGCGCTGATAGATAAAATTCCAATTATGGAGGAAGATGGATTAAACTATGTTATTAATTATTTAAAAGAGAATGACATAGAATCTCTTTTAGAAATTGGTACAGCTGTTGGATACAGCAGTATTTGTTTTGCTAGCAGTAATCCAAAACTAAAAATCGTTACTTTAGAAATAGATAAAGAAAGACATAGTATGGCTAAAGAAAATATCAGATTAGCTAATTTAGAAGAAAGAATAGTTCCGATTTTAACTGATGCTAGAAAGTATGATTTACCTGATAAATTTGAGGTGTTATTTTTGGATGGACCAAAGGCACATAATCAAGAACTTTTAGAAAAGTATTTAAAAAACTTAAAAGAAGATGGAACTATTATAGTGGATAATATGTTTTTCCATGGTTATATTGATAGTCCAGATTTGGTTGAGAAAAAAAGACTTAGACCACTAGTTAAAAAACTGGCTAAATTTAGAGAAGATATGTTAAATCATCCTGATTTCGAAAGTGAATACTTAGAAATAGGAGATGGCTTATTAATTTGTAAAAGGAGAAAAAGATATGGTTAATAGAAGAGGGTTTGTAGATTTTTTAAATAAAAGTAGTTCAACATATCATGCTGTTAGTGAAGTTGAAAGACAGTTGATAGAAGCAGGTTTTATTAAGCTAAAAGAAAATTCAACCTGGACATTAGAGAATAATCGTTACTATTATGTGGTTAGAAATCAAAGTAGCTTGATAGCTTTTAAAATTCCTGAAATAGCCAATGTTAAATCAGTGAATATTATCGCTTCACACGCAGATTCTCCTTGTTTGAAAGTTAAACCTATAGCTGACATCAAAGATAGCAATTATAACAGAATAAATGTTGAGGTTTATGGCGGAGCTCTTTTATCAACCTGGTTAGATAAGCCACTAGGAATTGCGGGAAGAATAACCACTAAAGAAAATGGTGTTATTGTGAGTCATTTAGTTGATTTTAAAGAAGATATGGCAATAATTCCTAATGTTGCTATCCACCAAAATAGAGAAGCTAATAATGGTTATAAGTGGGATACTAAGGTTGATTTAATTCCGATTATGGGATTAGAGCCAACAGAAGATTATTTTAACAGTTTATTAAGCAAAAAACTTCTTGTAAATAAAAAAGATATCTTAGCTCATGATTTATATTTTTATAATCGTCAAAAAGCTCTTCTTTGGGGAGAAAACAAAGAGTTTGTTTCGGGTGGAAAACTAGATAATTTGGAAAGTGTTTACACTTCTTTAAAAGCATTTCTGTTAGGATATAGTACTAATTCACTAAATGTATTGGCAGTGTTTGACCATGAAGAAATTGGTGCTATCACAAAACAGGGAATGGCCTCTAATTTTTTAAGCGATACAATTGAAAGAGTATTTGCTAGTTTCTATTATGTTAAAAGTGATATCAAAGCTATTTTAGCTAATTCGTTTTTGGTTAGTGCTGATAATGGCCATGGTGTTCATCCAAATCATCCTGAAATGTATGATTCAACAAATCAAGCTTATTTAAATAAAGGAGTGGTAATTAAAACAAGTGCTACTCAAAGTTATGTTTCTGATGCTATAACAATTGCCATTGCTAAAGAGTTGTGTCATAGAGCAGATGTTCCTTATCAGTTGTTTGCTAATATCAATGGTTCGAAAGGGGGAACTACTCAAGCTGCTATTTCAACCATCAACTTACCGATAAATATGGTCGATGTTGGTGTGGCTCAACTGGCAATGCATTCTTCTTATGAAACAGCAGGAAGTTATGATATCAATTATATGATTAATTTCATGTTGGAGTTTTATAACAGTACAATTACTGTTGACGATAATAGATATTTTATTTCTAAATAAATAAAAAAAACAGATTTTTCAACAATCTGTTTTTGTTTGTATTTTTCGTTAAGCCCAAAGATCAAATGGATAAATATCATCTTCCTTATACTGGGTTATTTTGTTTTGAACTTCTTCTTTATCTTGTGGATAAGTGACACCAAACCATTCATCAGTAGTAGACATTACTTTAACATCAGCTTGTTTATTTTCAACGATGTGAGCTACCGAGGTTGGAATTACTAATTCACTTTTTTCAACTTCAAGCTTCTCTTTTAAGAAGTTGATGAAGTCTTCTTCCATTAATGGAAAAATAGCTGGAGTAAAGCCCCAATAGTTCATTGAACAAATACCATCTTCAAGTTTAACTTCTTCACCATTATCGATTTGATAAGCTACGCCATTTTTTCTAATGATTTTTTGATATTCTTCAATATGCTCTAAGTTGCCATTATCATCTTTTTTACATATAGCTCTGGTAACAGCTCCATTATCGGTCAAAGTTTTAGTTAATTGATAGCCGACCATCCCAAATAATTTATCATTAACCTCATTTTTTAAGAAATCATACATAATTTTATATGATTTTTTGCCATAGAAGTCATCAGCATTAATAATCATAAATGGTCCATCAATATATTTTTTCGTGCATAATAAAGCGTGAGTTGTACCCCAAGGCTTGGTTCTATCTTCTGGACAAATGAATCCTTCTGGCAAATCATTAACATCTTGATAAGCGTAAACAACATCCATAAACGGTCTGATTTTAGCTCCAATATTTTCTTCAAATAGTTCTTCATGTTCTGCTCTAATAATTAAGATAACTTTTCTAAAACCAGCTTGATAAGCATCATAGATAGAAAAGTCGATAATACTTTCTCCGTTATTGCCAACAGTGTCAATTTGCTTTAAACCACCATATCTGCTTCCTAAACCAGCAGCTAAAATTACTAATACAGGATCTTTCATTTATTAAACCTCCATACTCACCTTATATATTTTACCTATTTTCTTTTACATAATCAAGAAATGACTTGTATTGAAGGTCAAAAAATAGTAAAATACTAATAGAGTTAGAAGAAGGGATCAGCTAAAATGAATAAAATATTTGCTGTTAATGGTACGCAAATTGGCGGAGTATCTAGCCACCATATGGTGGTGGTTTTTAGCTCTAAAGGGAAAAATAAGATGCTTTCTTAATGGGAAGCGTCTTTTATTTACAATAATTAATTATAAAGATAGGAGGAAAAAAGGCTTATGGACCAATTAGAAAAAGTATTTTTTGATGCAGCAGTTGATAATAATATAAATGTTGTAAAAAAAGCTATTGAAGATGGTGTAAATGTCAATGTAAAAAACCAACAAAAAAGAACAGCCTTGATGCGCTGCGCTAAAAGAGGAAGAATTCAAATGACTAGACTACTTTTGGATAGTGGTGCTAGTGTAGATCTAAGAGATTATCATGAAAAAACAGCAATAATGGGACCTTGTCAAAAGGGGTATTATGAGGTAGTTCAAATGCTACTTGATGCTGGAGCAGATGTAAATGCTGCTGACTATCAAGGTAATAATTCTCTAATGCGCGCAAGTTTTTATGGCTTTGTAGATATTGTGAGATTGTTACTACAATATAAAGCTAATCTTGACGATCAAGATGAAAAAGGTAGAACTGCTTTAATGGAAGCATGTTCAACAGGAAATATTGCAGTAATTGATGTTCTGCTGTCACGTGGTGCAAATATTGATTTGCAAGATGAGATGGGATGTACAGCACTAATGAGAGCTGCTTATGCTGGGTTTGAAGAACTAATTAAGCTTTTGGTAAATAATGGTGCTGATATAAATGTTAAAGATAAAGAAGGCAGAAAAGCCTATAACTATTACATTACTAAAGGAAGTAATGAGGAAATAAAGAAAATTTTAACTTAGGGGGAAAAATATATTATGAAAGTATATACAACTGATTTTATTAGAAATGTTGCAGTGCTAGGTCATACAGGCGCTGGAAAAAGTGAAGTGTTAGAGTCGATTTTATACAACAATAAAATCACCGATCGCTTTGGAAAAGCTGTTGATGGTAACAGTATCATTGACTATGATGCAGAAGAAATTAAAAGAGGAATGACAGTTTATTCTTCTTTAGTGCCAATTGAATGGAAAGATTATAAGGTTAACTTTATTGATACACCAGGTTATGTAGACTTTGCTGGTGAGCAGGTTGCAGCACTGGCAGTAGCTGATTCAGTAGTAATCGTTGTTAGTGCAAAAGAAGGTGTACAATCTGGTACTATGAAGGCTTACAGACAAGCATTAGCTAAAAATTTACCAGTTATTTTCTTTGTCACCAGAGTTGATGAAGAACATGCTGATTTTGTTAAAACAGTTGCTGAACTTGAAAGAAGATGTAAAGCTGTGCCACTGGTATTTCCTATTATGGATGGTGGAAAAGCAACAGGTGTAGTAAATATTATTACTAGAAAAGCAACAATTAATGGTAAGGATGCAGAAATCCCTGCAAACTTTGTAGATCAAGTTGAAACTGGTCACTTTGAATTATGTGAAGCAGTTGCGATGACTGATGATGCTTTAACAGAAAAATTTTTAATGGAAGAAGATTTTACTGCTGAAGAAATGATTGCTGGTGTTTCTCATGGTTTAAGAGATGGCAGTATTAGACCTATTTTATGTGGAAGTGCAATTTCAAATGTTGGTCTTGATACTTTATTAGATACAATCATCAATTACTGTCCTTCATATGCCGAAAAAGGTACGATTACTGATGCCAATGGTGTAGAAGTAAAAACATCAAACAAAGAAGACTTTAGTGCTTTCGTGTTTAAATTAGTTAGTGACAATTTTGCTCAAGCTTCATATGTGAAAGTAATGAGTGGAACATTAACTTCAGATACACCTTTATATAACTCTAATAAATCTGAAAACGAAAAAATGGGTTCTTTAGTTTTAATTAGAGGTAAAAACCAAATAAAAGTTGACAGGTTAGAATGTGGTGATATCGGAGCAATTTTAAAATTACAAGATACTGATGTAAACCATACCTTAGCAACAAAAGCTAATCCAATTCAGTACAAGCCTATTGATTTTCCACAAGGTATGTTAGGAAAAGCAATTTGGCCAAAAACAAGAAATGATGAAGATAGATTATCAAGTGGTTTATCAAGATTAGCTAGTGAAGATAAGAGTATGTTATTAGTTAATAATACTGAGACTAGAGAACAAGTTTTATACGGTCTTGGTGATCAACATATTGATATAATTGTCAATAAATTAAAATCAAGATATAAAGTTGAAGTTGATTTAACTGAACCGACAGTTCAATATCGTGAAACAATTACTGGTACTTCAGAAGCTCAAGGCAGGCATAAGAAACAATCTGGTGGTGCAGGACAATTCGGTGAAGTTTGGATTAGATTTGAACCAAACCCTGAACAAGATGAAATGGTCTTTGAAGAAGAAATTGTTGGTGGAGCAGTGAGTAAAAACTACTTCCCAGCTGTTGAGTCAGGACTAAGAGAAGCTATGAACAAAGGTGTTCTAGCGGGATTTAAAGTGGTACAGGTTAAAGCTACTTTATATGATGGCTCAATGCATCCAGTTGACTCAAAAGAAGTAGCATTTAAATCAGCAGCTAGATTAGCATATAGAAAAGGTATGCCAGAAGCTAAGCCAGCATTACTTGAACCAATTATTAGAGCAGAAGTACAAATTCCTTCAGATTATGTTGGAACAATCTATGGTGACTTTTCAAAGCGTAGAGGAATGATTATGGAAAATAATGCGATTGATGAAGAAACAACAGTCATTGTTGCTGAAGTTCCACAAGCAGAAATGATGAGTTATGCTACCGAACTTAGAAGTATGACTCAAGGTAATGGTTCTTATGTTCAAGAGTTCTTAAGATATGAAAGAGCTCCAAAAGATGTTGCAGATAAAGTAATTGCTGCAGCTAAAGCAAGACTTGAAGAAGATGACGAAGACTAGTCTTCATTCAAACAAAACAAACTAAGGCGTAGAAATACGCCTTTTGTTTGCTGGTAATTAAGGGAAAAAGAAAACAATCTTCAATGATTAAAGGTAAGGCTTTTTCTTTTGAAGGGTAAGTGGTAAAATTAGAGCATGAAAAAAATAGTTATTTTGTTGTTATTTTTATTGACAGTATCTGGATGTCAAAAAGAAAAATTAATTGAATATCAAAAACCAACAGGAACCATTTCCGATATGAGTGGTTATGATGGACTTGCCAGTGAACAGTTTTATGATATTACGGTTGCTGAGGTTCTAGAAAAAATTAAAAACAAGGAAACTTTCATTGTGTATTTTGGTTATGAAGATTGTCCTTGGTGCAATTGTGTGGTCCCTATTTTAAATGAGGTATCAATTGAAAATGAAATGCCTATTTATTATTTAGATTTTCATAATGATATTAATAGTGAAAATTATCAAGGGATGAAACAAATTAGTGAGTTTTGTGGCAATAATCAAGAAGGTTTAGAAGAAGGACAGTTTTCTTTCTTTTTTCCAACAGTAATGTATGTAAAAATAGGACAACTATATAAAATTCATGTTGGAACAGTTTCTGGGCATAATGGTTTTGAAGATCCTTTAAGTGAAAAACAAAAAGAAAGATTAAAGTATCAATATAATAAAGAATTTGAAGGTTTATTAATTGTTGAATAAAATAATGATTTACAGAAATATTGAAAATCCTTTATAATTAAATTAATAAATATTGAAAGGTAGTTTGTTTTATGGATAGTAAATTTAAAAGAAAAATTTTTATCATTATTACTATTCTGATGATGTTATGTTCAATACCAAAAGTGCTGAAAGCTGCACCCGTAGTTTTTAATGTTGATGATAGGACACAGTTTCTGAAAGCAATTACTGATATAAATAATGGTGAAGAAAGTGATTATATTATAAGTTTAAAAGCTAACATTGATATTTTAACCACGGATTCTATTGAACTGACAAGAGGTAATACTACAATACTGGGTAACGGACATGAAATTACCAACATTTATGGTTTTGAGGTTTATTCTGATGATCCTGCTGTTGCTAAAACAACCTTAACTTTAGGTCAACAAGATGGTAATAATATCTTGAAGTTAAAGGGCAGTTATACTGGAACTGGTTCTCCAGACAGTATGTTTTTGGTGAGTAATGGCAGCATCTTAAATATGCATCAAGGTGTTGAGATATATGACAGAGAGATACCACTTGTTGAATATGAGGGTTTTATATTCTATATTGGATCAGAATCGATTTTCAATATGTATGGAGGCTCAATCAAAAACTGCATTATTTCAAAAACTACAAATGCAGATTGTGCAATGATAGTTGTCAATAATGCAACATTTAATATGTCTGGTGGAGAGATAAGTGGTAATACCGTTCAAGATTCACCTGTTGCTGATAATGATTGGGCAATACATTCAGCAGTTCTCATATCTAAAAACAGTGATATAACTATCACTGGTGGTAAGATAATAAACAACAAAATTATCTTGAATAGTACTAATAGTTCTGGTAATGGGTGCGCTTTGTTTATTTACAGGTCAACAGTAAATATTTCTGATGTTAACATTTCGGGTAATGAAATAATCGGAAATAAAGTAGGATGTGAAGGTGGAGGTATTTATGCCTTTGAATCGACACTTGTAATTGACAATAGTGTAATTACAAATAACAAAGTTTCATCAGAGTATGGCAGTCATGGTGGAGCTATTTCTACCAGTTATACCGATTTAACGATTACTAATTCACTGGTGGCTTTTAATACAGCAACTAATGGAGCATCAGATATATACTTTTTAGGTTTTGATCCTGGCAGTAAATTATATTTGCCAGTTGCCAGTTCGATGAATACAAAACAAACTACTCCTTATATGAATTTAATAATAGGTTGGTATGAAGATAATAGTGATAATCGCTGGAGTATGACCAATCCAAGCGTTATTGAGTTTACGACTCTACAAAATGATGCTTTGATAGGTGAATATAGTTTAGTAGCTGGCTATGAGACTAAACCGTTAACTCCAGATACAGGAGATAGGTTTAATCAAAATGTCTTTGCGTCTATGATGATACTATCTGGTTTAGGATTAGTTGTTTTAACTAAAAAATATAAAAAGAAAGAAAGTAATTAGAATAGTTTAAATTAATAAAGGGGAAGTAATTAGATATTGAAGTAAGGTGATGAATTATACTTTGAAATTACTTCTTTTTTTCTTTTTTGATTAATGTGAGCAGTTATAAAATAAGATTATTGAAAATTGAAAAAACAATAAAATATGTATGCTATAATATTGAAAAGGAGATATCTTGATGAAAAAGATTTTGTTAGTTGTTCTAACTCTTTGTTTATTAGGTGGCTGTTTTAAATTTACTAAAGGTGAAGTAAATACTAAAAGAGCTGATGATGTCTTAAAAATGTTTGAAAATAAAGAAAGTTTCATTTTGTATGCTGGAAGTAATGATTGTAATACCTGTAATGATTATCGACAGGTTTTGCAAGAGTTAATTGAGAAATATGAAATTGAAATTATATATTTGAATATTCAGGTAAGCGAAGATGAAGAAATCATAAATACCTTAACTTATGACTATTTATTTCGTTTGTATATGCTACCTTCAACATACCTAGTAAAAGAAGGTAAAATAATCGATATGAAAGAAATCTATATGGAACTTGAACAGTTGGAAGAATGGTTGAAACAGTATGAATACTTACCACAGTGATGACATTATTACCGTAGCTCTAAGTGAAAAAGAAGTAATTAATCAACTTCAACATTTAGGAGTTATTGAAGATATGTGTTTAGAAGTACATGTATCTTTTAATAGTGTTGGAACTATAATTGGTGGTCCAACTACTTTTGTTGATGCCTTATTAAAAGCAGTTGGAGAAAATGGAACGATAGTAATGGCGAGTCAAGATTACAATAATACTGAACCATTATTTTGGGAAAATCCTCCAGCAGAAATAAGGCTAATGGACAAAATTCGTAACAATACTCCAGGATATGATATTTATACTTCTGGTCATCATCTAATGGGGGTTGTAACTGACAATTTAAGAGTAAGAAAATCAACTTATCATTCTTATCATCCAAGTTGTGGTTTTATTGCCAATGGTAAGGATGCCAAGTATTTAATGGCTAATCAACCTCTATCTTTTCCACTTTCCATGGATTCACCTTTAGGTAAGATGTATGAAAAAGAAAATAGTTATATTTTACTAATAGGGGTGAACTATAATAGAGCAACAGGTCTACATTTAGGAGAATATTTATCAAATTGTAGAAGTATCATTTTACAAGGTGGTGCAGTGAAAAAAAGTGGTGAAACTATCTGGAAGAAATATTTAGATATAGAACTAGATAGTAGCGAGTTTATTGAAATTGGTAAGGAAATGGAAAAAAGAAAGATGGTTCGAGTAGGCAAGGTTGGTAGTGCAGTGTGTCGCTTATTCAGATTTGCTGAAGCAGTAGATTTTGTAAGAAATTATTTAAAGGAGAAATATTGATATGAAGTTTGAAGGCGTTATATTTGATATGGATGGCATAATATTGGATTCAGAAAGATATGCTGTGGAAATTTTCAAAGAAACTTTTGCGAATTTAAATAAAGAATTTACAGAAGAATTATTTATATCAGTATTAGGCATTACCATTGAAGCTGAAAATCAGATTCTTTTGGATTATTTTGGCAGTGAAAAAGATTTGTTATATTTTAGAACACAATATAACTCACTTATGGAAGAAGCTTATGCTAAAGGGAAAATCGCTTTGAAAAAGGGTGCCTATGAACTTGTAAATTATTTAAAAGAAAAAAATATTCCTTATGCCTTGGCGACTTCTTCGCCATTGGAAAGAGTGGCAGTATGTTTTAACAATACAAAATTTGGATCAAATCCTTTTGAATATATAGTTACTGGTTGTGAAATGGAAAACTCAAAGCCAGCACCAGATATCTTTTT
>JGI24709J26583_10000197_pt1 | contig 48572 bp, 40 predicted proteins | sample BioPla2DNA1_FD_26583 | JGI IMG/M metagenome (IMG submission 26583) | reverse complement strand
ATGGACGGCAACACGGCTGCAGCTTACGCTTCGTATGCTTTCACCGAGGTTGCAGGAATCTATCCAATCACACCTTCTTCAAACATGGCAGACATGGTTGACAAATGGTCGGTACAGGGGATGAAGAATATCTTCGGCCAGACCGTAAAAGTGATTGAGATGCAGTCTGAAGCAGGAGCCGCTGGCGTGGTCCACGGTTCACTCGCAACGGGAGCGTTGACCACTACTTATACGGCTTCACAGGGACTACTTCTTATGATCCCCAATATGTATAAGATCTCAGGCGAACTGCTGCCGGGAGTTTTCCACGTTTCGGCACGCGCGGTTGCCGCACACGCGCTGTCAATCTTTGGTGACCATTCAGACGTTATGGCCTGCCGTCAGACAGGATTTGCACTGATCGCCTCAGCCGGTGTACAGCAGGCGATGGATATCGGCTCGATTGCTCATTTAGCGGCGATTAAGAGCAGAGTGCCTTTCCTGCATTTCTTCGATGGTTTCCGTACCTCTCATGAAGTCCAGAAGATTGAAGCTTTGGATTATGATGATCTGGCTAAACTGGTTGACCAGGAAGCACTGAGTGCTTTCCGCGAAAGAGGCCTGTCGCCGAACAAGCCCCAATTGCGCGGAACTGCGCAAAATCCGGATATTTTCTTCCAGGCCCGTGAAGCGGCTAATCCTTACTACAACAAAGTCGCTGATGTCGTTGAAGAATATATGGATGAGATCACCAAATTGACCGGACGCTATTACAAACCGTTTGTTTATCACGGTGCTGAAGATGCCGAGAAAGTCATCATCTGCATGGGTTCAGTTTATGAAACAGTCTGTGAGACGGTTGATTATCTCAATGCCAGAGGACATAAAGTCGGCGCAGTGCATGTTCATCTCTATCGCCCCTTCTCCGGCAAGCGCCTTCTCGCTGCAGTGCCCGAGAGTTGTAAAAAGATAGCGGTACTTGACCGCACCAAGGAACCAGGCGCGGAAGGTGAGCCTCTGTATCTTGATGTCAAAGAAGTGTTCTGCAACAGCGGTCGTTCTCCGCTCATCATCGGCGGACGTTATGGCCTGGGTTCTAAAGACACCACACCCGATCAAATTCTGGCAGTGTTCAAACATCTGGACAAAGAGAATCCTTGGCATAGCTTTACCATCGGTATCGTTGATGATGTTACAAATCTGTCCTTGCCGATTGAAGAATCTATCGATGTTGCCAGAGAAGGCACAATCTCTGCCCGCTTCTGGGGCTTAGGTTCAGATGGAACTGTCGGAGCCAATAAAAACTCCATCAAGATCATTGGTGACAATACAGATATGTATGCTCAGGCTTATTTCAGCTATGACTCGAAAAAGTCCGGCGGCGTAACCATTTCCGACCTGCGTTTTGGTCATAATCCGATCAAGGCTCCTTATCTGGTTAATAGTGCGGACTTTATTGCCTGCCATAATCAGGCCTATGTTGATAAATATGATATGCTCACTCCGCTTAAAAAGGGTGGCACTTTCCTGCTCAATACTCTGTGGAAGGATGAAGAATTAAGCGAGCATTTGCCTAGCGCCATGAAGCGTTTTATCGCTCAAAATGATATCGATTTCTATACGATTGATGCTGTAACTCTGGCTAATGAAATCGGACTGGGCGCCCGCATCAATACCATCATGCAGTCTGCATTCTTCAAGCTGGCTAAGGTTATTCCTTTGGAGGATGCAATCAAGTATATGAAAGAATCCATTGTCAAATCTTACGGCAGGCGTGGTGAGGAAGTCGTTCAAATGAACTACAAGGCCGTCGATTTAGGCGTTGAGAACCTTAAGAAGGTAGATGTACCTGCCGAATGGGCCCATGCACCTGAAGATGAGCCGGTCAAGCGCGATGTTCCGGATTTCATCAAGAATGTAGCAGATGTGATGAATGCTCAGAATGGCAACTCGCTGCCGGTTTCTGTTTTCAAGGATGCTGCTGACGGAACCTTCCCGCAAGGAACCAGCAAATATGAGAAGCGCGGCATAGCCGTTACAGTGCCGGTCTGGCATCCCGAGACCTGTATCCAGTGCAACCAATGCTCATTTGTCTGTCCACATGCGGCGATTCGTCCTTTCCTGCTGACGGAAGAAGAAGCCAAGAATGCTCCGGATGGTTTCGAGACTGTGGACGGTTCGAAGCCATATGATGACTATAAATTCCGCATGCAGCTGTCAGTACTGGACTGCACCGGTTGCGGATCCTGTGCTCAAGTCTGTCCCACCAAAGTCAAATCACTGACGATGGAGCCCATAGGCGATCATTTTGCTGAAAGCGATAATTGGGACTACGCTATTTCACTGCCCAAGAAAGCTAATCCGATGAATAAGACCTCGGTTAAGGGTTCGCAATTTGAGGAGCCTCTGTTTGAGTTCTCAGGTGCCTGTGCAGGCTGCGGTGAAACACCATATGTCAAACTGGTGACACAGTTAGTCGGAGATCGGATGCAAATTTCCAATGCTACCGGATGCTCCTCGATCTATGGCGGTTCCGCTCCCTCCATGCCTTATACGCCAAATTCTAAAGGCCATGGTCCTGCTTGGGCGAACAGCCTGTTCGAAGATAATGCTGAACATGGTCTGGGAATGCATCTGGGTGTGAAACAGATCAGAGCTCGTGTCACTGCCAAGATCAAAGAATTAGCTGATATGAATATTGCGTCTCTGGCCGAACCGGTGAAGAACTGGCTGGAATCTAAGGACGATGCAGAAAAGACACGTCAGGTATCTGAGGAGCTGGTGGCCGCTCTTGAAGCTTACAAGGGCGATGCAGCTGCTCTGGTAGCGGATATTCTGGCACTCAAAGATTATCTGGTTCTGAGATCTACTTGGATCATCGGTGGTGACGGCTGGGCCTATGACATTGGCTATGGCGGTCTGGATCATGTTCTGGCCTCCGGCGAAAATGTCAATGTCCTGGTGTTGGATACCGAGGTTTACTCCAATACCGGCGGCCAGGCTTCTAAGTCAACCAATCTCGGCGCGGTTGCTCAGTTTGCCGCCGGCGGCAAAGTGGTGAAGAAGAAGGATCTGGGCGCGATGGCCATGACCTATGGCTATGTCTATGTGGCACAGATAGCAATGGGAGCCAGTCAGCTGCAGGCTTTGAGAGCTATCCGCGAAGCTGAAGCCTATGACGGCCCGTCTCTGATTATTGCTTATGCCCCCTGTATCAACCACGGTATCAGAGGCGGCATGACACTGGTTCAGCAGCGTGAAAAAGATGCGGTTGAGACTGGTTACTGGCATCTCTATCGCTTCAATCCCGATTTGAAGAAAGAGGGTAAGAATCCCTTTGTACTAGATTCGAAACCGCCTACACGTCCTTATACCGAATTCTTAGAGCAAGAGGTACGCTATACCTCACTGCTTAAGACTTATCCGGAAGACACAGTCAAAGAGATCTTTGAAAATAGTCGTAAGACTGCTGAGGAGCGTTATCAGTACTATCTCCGCATGGCGTCTGAATAGACGGCGGGCACTTGATTCCGTGGTGGGAAGATTGAACGCCCGGAACTAAGGAAAAAATATGTTATAATGAGAGCCCGTTCTCATCTGAGAACGGGCTCTTAATCTTAAGCTGAGGTCTGCCATGAAGATTATAGGACAAGATAAATATCTACTGTCAGACACCCTGGTTCCGGATATATTCATACAGGAATATATGCCGAAACTGGGGCATGCTGCCATTAAATGCTACCTTCTGCTTCTATCGGCCTATCACAATGGAAAAAGAGAGATCGACAGGAAAGATCTGAGTCTGCGTTTATCACATACCCCAAAAGAGATTGATCTGGCTCTAAGTGAGCTGGTCGAAGCAGAATTGATCATATTGGAGCAGAATGGGATAAAATTGTCAGACTTGAAAGCCTTAGAGATCAGAACTCTGATTGAGGACCGACAGAGTTCTCAGGTGTCGATATTGTCGCCGGAAATTATTTCAGAGCGGGAACAGGTTATTACCGCCATTAATAATGAGTATTTCCAGGGCCTGATGACACACGCTTGGTACAATATGATTGATAATTGGTTTTTGAAATTTCAATTTGAACCGGCAGTAGTCCAGGCTCTATTCGCTGAAGCTACCGCTTCAGACAAATGGGGCCGCTTAAACAGACCTTTTCTTAATGCAATCGCTGACAGATGGGGCAAACATCAAATCAGAACATTTTCCGAGCTCAGTGATTTTTATGAAGAAAATGAGAAATTTCTGGCTATTTACAGACATGTCTGCAAGGAATTGAGAATTCCCAGCAGTGCGCCGAGTATGAGATTGGTAGAAAGTTGGGTTTATGAACTTGGCTTTGATCTGGAAGTAATCAGCCTTGCTCTTGAGAATAGTGCAGGCAGCAGCAATCCTCTGAATTACGCTGACGCGACTTTAAAGCGCTGGCATGACAAGAATCTGAAATCTGTGGCAGATATAAAAGAAGAACAAAAGGAATGGCAAGACAGTAGAAAACAGGGCAGACGCGGTTCGATAAAATCCCGCAATCGGGGGAATTATGCCGGTTCAGATTCGTTTGTCGATTATAATGCGGCCTTTGGACTTAAGTATCCTAAAATTAAGGATGAAGCCGAAGAAGTTGCCAATGAGAATGAACAGTAAGAGGAATCAACAATGAGTGAACTCGGCCACATACTAAATCTGGAGATTGAGAAAATATATTCACAGCGACGGAATCTGGCTCAAGCCCAAGCGGAACAGAAACGTCGACTGATTATTGCTGAATACCCTCAAATTGTTGAGCTTGAAGATGCGGTCAATCAGAAAGGATTGATTTACTTACAGTTCTCCCTGGGTGAAGATGAGGCTGCCAGACAGCAGGCGGATCGGGAGCTGGGCAAAGCAGAGCAAAGATTGAAGGAATATCTGTTTGAGCGGGGAATTTCTTTAAACTATGCTGAGCCCGTCTGGCATTGCCCGAAATGTCAGGATACGGGATTGGTTGATGAATGTTACTGTACCTGCTATGAAGAACTGAGGCAAGCACTATTATCTCAGTTATTGCCCTCTGCCTTATTGCCGGAAGCGAGTTTTGATCAGACCGACCCCGGAGTTTATCCGGAAGAGATCGTTAAGAACGGCCAGAAGTCCAGACCCAGGGATCATATGAAGACAATGCTGGATATTGTTCGCACCTACAGTCAACATTTTTCTCTATTAGAAAACAAGAATCTCTTTTTTTCCGGACAGGAGGGAAGCGGCAAGACCTGGCTGATCAGTTGTATTGCAAGAGAGGTAATGGCTCATGGTTATTCGGTCTTTGTGCTGCCGGCCTCTGTCTTCTTTGATTTGCTTCAAGAATGGAATCAGCAGAAAATCAGTTTTCGCCCTGACCCGGATCGCTATAACGAGCTCCAGATCCTGACAGAGGCTCTATGGAGCTGCGATCTGCTGATACTGGATGACTTGGGCTCTGAGATTCAGAAGGATCTCAGTTACACCGACTTGCTTCTGCTGCTGGATCGGAGGCAACAAGAGGGGTTGCATACGATAATTACCAGCAACTTGAATGCGATTGATCTGCAGGAGATTTATGATAAAAGAATTGCCAGTCGCATCAGCGGCAATTTTCTATGTTATAAAATGCCTGAAGTTGACTTGCGTCTTGTTCGCAGCCAACAGTAGATGCAAGACTAATCTACATTACGCATATTGAGTGACGCATAAGCTATTTTCTATAAATACAAGACGAGGTTTCAGTGGATATTCGATGTGGATTGGACTTGGTAGAAATAAGCCGGATTGAGTCAGCAATTAGCAAAGGCTCCGACCGCTTTTTAGAAAGAATTTTTACCGAGAGCGAATTAGCCGGATGTGGGCGCAGGACTCAATCTTTAGCCGGATATTATGCAGCGAAAGAAGCAGTCGCCAAGGCTTTGGGCACCGGTCTGATGATCAGAGGTATTCAATTTACTGATATTGAGATTATAAAAGATCAACTGGGTGCCCCAATAGTGAAACTGTCCGGCGCAGCCAGGGCAAGGTATGATGAATTGGGCGGAAAGTCCCTGACAGTCAGTATTACGCATGAAAAAGCTTATGCTGCGGCAGTTTGCTATATGGCCTGCGATAGTTAGAGGCAATAGATGACCGGGAATACGGAACCAAATAAGATAGATGATCGGCCCCGCAAGATTAAGATCGTTCCCAAGGCTTTGCCGGGGCCATCACAGATTTCACCCCCTGAAGGGCCAAGCTCTGAAGATGTGCGTGGTCTCTATGTCACCAAGAAGAGAAGCAGATTTCCCTCCTGGTTAATAGCTGTTTTGATAGCTTTCATTTTGATTGCGGGCATATTCTGGATTCTGCCCCGTCTCTTCAGAGACAAGGAGCAGATAGAGATGCCAGTGCAAACGGCTGCAGAAATTTCCTATGCGCAGGAAAATCTGGTGGTCGTCACTGCAAATAGCAGTTGGCTTTATAAAGAGCCCCGACGTGGAGCAGTGCGAGTGGCAGAACTGCTTTTTAATGAGGGGCTGGAATTGCTTGATGCCTCAGATGAGAGATATCTGCTGGTAAATACGCAGAATGGTCTGCAAGGCTATATTTTGAGAACCGATGTTTCAGCAGATGCTTCCGGACTTGATCCGAAACAGGCTCTCCTGAAAGTCATTATCATAACCTCGTCCAAGGACATCATGAGTCACACTCAAGGCGGTACGGTACTTGCCAGGGCTCCTCTGGGAAGTGTGCTCTACGCTGATTATCAGGATTCTCAGGTGCTCCGGATCAGATTACCCCAAGGTGTGGGAGGCTGGATCAGCAAACACGATGTTTTCATCATGGAACCTGAACAAAATTTACCGGAGCCTGATGATTTGCAATCTGCTCTGGTTAGTACTGCTCTGGCTTTTAACCGTTCGACCTGGGTACCGAATGGCATTACAACGGCGGGTATAGATATGGCGGGCGTTCTATATCTGGCCTGCAGGATTAGCGGCCTGGAAGTTCAGCGCAATCCGGCGTCCATTTCTGCACTTGGCGAGAAGATCAGTTTACCGGTTAATCCGGAAACGAATTCTTTTGACCTGAGGTATGCTCAAAGCGGAGATATTTTGATTCTTGATACACTAGAGCAGCAAGGGGAGAAAGTCGATTTTGCTCTGATTTTACCTGATGAACAAGTACTATTGCATCGCATAGGATCCAGTACAATATCGACATATTCATTGACTAATAAAAATTTAGGCTTGGCGGGGAGAATTAAAGAAATCAGACGATTGTCTAATTAAAAAAGGACTGTCTTGACACCAATTGGCGCAGGAGACAGTCCCTGAGAGTCAGGTAGTATTAATTAAGCGCGTTGAACCGCACCACTCTTCAGACATCTGGTGCAGACGCTCATTGTTTTCGGAGTTCCATCGACGATTACCTTTACCCGCTTGACATTAGCTCTTTGTTTGACTTTTGCCCGACGGGAAATCTGGGATCGGGTTATACGGATTTTTCTGCCGAAAAACACACTCTTATCGCATACTTCACATTTTGCCATATTCGCACCTCCTGTCTTACTTGCGCAGTAATTTTAAGAACAACTCCATAAACGCGCAAAGAAAATATTAGCACACAAATCGGGCCTGTGCAAGGGCAAGTTATCCGGCAATAGTCGGAGGAGCCTCTTTCTTGACCATGGTTTTGGACTTAGGATTATCCTGATGGCTTCCCTTTGCTCCTAACAAGCCTCTTCTGATGGCAGTGGTAGGACATACAGCTAAGCATTCGTCGCAATGAATACACAATCTCTGATCGATAACAGCCAAATTGTCTTCCATTGTGATGGCATTGACAGGACAGGCCTTGAGGCAAAGACCGCAACTAATACAGGCAATACTGCAGTCCTTTCTGATTCTGGCAGCCGGCCAGTGATTGCTGCAGGTGACAATCGTTGCGGATTCGTGCTTGGGGATCAGGTGAATCAAATGCTTGGGACAGGCATCAACGCATTTACCGCAAGCAACACAGTTCTCATGGTTAATTCTGGCGACTCCCTCTTCAATATAGATGGCATTAAAATCGCAGACCAACATGCAATCGCCCATGCCCAGGCAGCCATAAGTGCAACTATTGGGGCCGGAGAACAATCCTGCCGCCGCCGCGCAATTTGTACTGCCGGAGTACTCGAAACGTGTTTTTGTATATTTATCGGAACCTTGACAGTAGACATGGGCAACCTGAGGCACGAATATGCCAGGCTCAACACCCAGGAAATTTGCGATGGCAGCGACTGTTTCTTCACCTCCCGCAGTGCAGCGATTGGTCTCGGTTACTTCGCCTTCGACCAGGGATTCAGCATAGGCCATGCAACTGGCGAAACCGCAGCCGCCACAGTTGACTCCCGGCAAAAGCTCAGCGAGATTCGCAGCCCTTTCGTCCACCGGAACGGCAAAGACTTTGAAGACAATCAGAATAATTGCCCCCAAGACAAATGCGATGCCTGCTCCGATCAATGTCGGTGCCAGGATGCCTTCTGTTAATGTCAGCTGAACAAAATACATATTCATCACCCTAATTATCTACCGAAAATATTCTCTAAGACACCCTTAAAACCATTGAAGGATACCGAAACAATCGCAGCCGCAACCAGAGCTGCCGGCAAACCTTCGAAGAAAGCGGGTATCTTAGCCTGAGCCATTTTTTTACGGACGCCGACAAATAGAAACATTGCCAGCATATAGCTGACACCGGCTCCGAAACCGTTGACGAGAGATTCAAAGAAGGTGTAAGACTCCTGAATGTTGACCAGCATGATGCCCAGGATGGCACAGTTGGTGGTAATCAGAGGCAAATAGATGCCCATGCCCTTGTAGAGAGGGGGAAACACCTTTTTGATAATTGCTTCCAGAATCTGAACTGCTGAGGCAATAACGAGTATGAACACAACCGTCTGCAGATATTCCAGATTATTTGGCACTAAAAGATATTGGAAGATCGGTTGTGTGATTGCTGAGGAGACAACCATAACGAATATGACAGCAAAGCTCATGCCCATTGAATTTTTTAAGTCGGTGGTAAGACCCAGGAAAGAGCAAACACCGAGAAACTGCGATAGCACAATATTGTTCAGCAGGATGACAGTAAATAAGATCTTGGCAATGTCAATCATCTTTTATTCCCCTTTCCTTTCCACTATTTGAGGGAAAGCTCCGTCCAGCTGTCCTCCGGCAAGAATGGCATCTCTGGTTTCCGCTTCCAGGAGTGTGTTTTGGTAGTCATAGATACTGCCGGGATAGTGTTCATGATCCATCAACTCAGCCGGCTGGCGGGCATAGAAATGAGCATTCAGTTTATTTGAGATGGCAATCAGGAGTCCGAAAATGGCGAAGCCGCCCGGTGGCAGGGCGAAGATCAAAATCGGCTGCAATATATTATCTCCGCCGACAAAAGGTATCGCAATATTGAAGAAACTGCCTGAGCCGAGGATTTCTCGGATTGAGCCGATTAAAAACAAAGCAATAGTAAAGCCTACACCCATGCCCAGGCCATCAAAAATACTGGGTAGAACGGGCTTCTTGTTAGCATAAGCTTCGGCTCGCCCTAGAATAATGCAGTTAACAGTGATCAGTGGAATGAAGATGCCAAGTGATTTATTCAGATCGGGCAAATAAGCTTCCAGAAATAGCTGCAGAATAGTGACCAAGCTGGCAATGATCGTGATATAGCTGGGAATCCTTACTCGATCGGGGATTATATTTCTCAGCAAAGAGATTACCAGATTTGACAGTACAAGGACGAAAGTTGCTGCCAGGCCCATTCCTACTCCATCCCAGGCCGATGTTGTTACGGCCAGAGCGGGACAGGTACCTAATAACAATACCAGTAAAGGATTTTCTTTAATAATTCCTTTGCTAAATTCACATGCGCATGAACATGTATTTTTATTTTTATTATCTGCCATAACTCTTTCTCCTTAATTCAACAGCAGGAAAGCGCCGGCAGCCTGATTCAGAGCGTCGACAATGCCTTTAGTGCTGCGCGTTGAACCGGTTATGCCATCAATAACCGTATCCGTTGAGCCTTTGTCAGCAGATAGCTTTTGACTGGCATTGAAAGCGGTGAATTGATTATTGAATTCCGGTTTGGCGGCATTTTGCCCGTAACCGGCGGTCTCGCCTGAAACTTCAAATCTCGTCCCCACGATCTGACCGTCATTATCATATCCCACAGTTGCCGGAATCGGCCCGCCATAACCCATCGCTTCGGCGGTAATGACAAAACCGAGCCGGTTGCCGGAGCCGTCCAGTGCTTCGACAATTTTGGTTACCCCGGGGTATTCTGTGACGATTTGATCCAGTTCCACATCCGCAAACTCTTCGGCAGCGGGAAAGAACTCTCGCTGTACTGAGAGCGCGGCCTCAGCCTCCTGCTCATCTCGGGCTTCTTGGGTCAGATTGGAGGTCAAAGCCAAAGCAACGACACAGACTACGGTAATGACCGTAAGGATAATGACAGGCATAGGACCGCGATCAATGATAGACGTCTTTGATTTAGGCTGCTTATTTTCCACTTTTACTACCTCCGATAGGGATCGGTTTTGTCCAATCATTGATATGGGGGGTCAGAATATTCATGATCAGGATGGCATAGGAGACACCCTCCGGCATACCGCTGTACATGCGCATCAGAAAGGTCAGCAGTGCGCAACCGAGTCCGAATATGACTTTGCCCCGGGCTGTGATCGGTGATGTTACATAGTCCGTAGCCATAAAGAAAGCGCCGAGTATCAGGCCACCGGAGAGCAGATGCAATAGCGGGTCGCCGCCAGCGGCCCAACAGAGCAGTACTGTGGGGACAATCATGGAAAGAGGTATCCAGAGATCAATCACACCGCGGATCAGAAGCCAGGCAACCCCGATCAACAAGGCCAGAGCAGATACTTCTCCGATGGTGCCGGCATGAGTGCCCAGAAAAAGTGTCTTGTAATCAGGAATGTTGCCTTCAACCATATTGCGTGCCACGGCTAAAGGAGTAGCCTGCGCGACGAGATCCGTATCGGCGGCAGATGCCAGCTGCGCGGCTTGATTAGCTATATCAGTGCCGGCCTTTGCAAAGCGGGCCAGAACTACTGAATTAGACATCTGAGTTCCAAATGATACTGCCAGAAATATTCTGCCGGTAATAGCCGGATTAGCGAAGTTGTCGCCCAAACCGCCAAAGATCATTTTGGCGGCTCCGATCGCTACTGCCGCGCCCAGGCCAACCATCCAAAGCGGCAGACTTGCCGGCAAACAATAGGCAAGTATAATTCCTGTGACTACAGCGGATAAATCATTGACCGTCTGTTTTCTTTTCATGACCAGATTGCTTAATGCTTCGGTTATTACGGCGACAGCGACGCTGACAGCGACAACCGCCAAGCTCCTGGGGCCAAAGATTAGGACTGCTGCTACCAAGGCAGGCATCAGAGAAATAATGACATCCAACATGATGCCCCTGGTTGTCCTGGGATCACGGATATGGGGTGAAGCTGAAACGCGTAACATATCAGTCTGCCCTACCTTTCTTCTGTGCCGAGAGCAAGAGATCTTTGCCTATAATAATGTTCTGAACCAGATGGCGCTTGGATGGGCAGACATAGGCGCAACAGCCGCATTCAATGCAACAGAGGGCGTCATCGCGATCCAGGGTGTCAAGATCCAGTCTGCGGGCGGCACTGTCAAGCTCATGAGGCAATAGCTGTGAAGGGCAGGCGCGCACACAGGCACCACACTGAATACAAGCGGTTTCAGACGGTAATACCGCATCTTTCTCATCCAAGACGAGGATGGTATTATTGTGTTTCAAGATAGGGCGGTCTATTTCGTCGATTGCTTTTCCCATCATCGGACCGCCCATTATAATTTTCCCCGGCGGAGACTTGGTCCCGCCTCCGGCAGCAATCACATCATCAATATGGGCACCGATAGGTACATCGTAGATTCCGGCATGATTGAGGGCGCTGCCGTCCAGTGTGATTATTCTGCGAATAAAGGGCATACCGGTAGCCAGGTAAGTGGCAATAAAACGGACAGTCTGGACATTTTGTACGACTACGCCGGCGTCAAAGGGCAAACCGCCTTTAGGAACTACCCGCCCTGTCAGTTTTCTGATCTGGACTGTTTCCGCGCCATGAGGATACCGGGTAGGTAAGGTACGAACATTGATTTTAATGTCAGGATGGCGATCCTGGAGTTTTTGGACAGCTTTTTCCAGAGTGTTTACCGCATCAGGCTTGTTGTCTTCGATGGCAATGATTACATCTTTGACTCCAAGCCAATAGGCAGCGATTTGGCAACCCTGGATAATCTCATCCGGATAGTGCAACATTATATGGTGATCCGAGGTAATATAGGGCTCGCATTCGGCACCGTTGACCATCAGAAGATCTACCTTCTTGTCAGGAGGTGGATTTAATTTTACGAAAGTCGGAAAAGCTGCCCCGCCCATACCCACAAGACCGGAGGCGCGAATAGCTGCCAGAAAATCATCTTTAGTGGCAATCTGAGGCGGCTTGATCTCAGGAGAAACGGTATATTGATGATCATTTTTGATTGTGACATAATGTGCGGTTTCACCGTCACTGAGAATTTCTACTCTAACTTTTTCTACCAAACCGGAGACACTGGAGTGTACAGGTACGCTCCAGCCACCGATCGGCTCTCCGATCTGTTGCCCAACCAGAACGGTGTCCCCCTTGGCCACCAGAGGATCGCAACCCGGTCCAACTTGCATGTCCAAAGGAATGGTTATTGTATCAAAGACATCTAATTTTTGGATAGGCATATCGCGTGTGTTCTTATTATCCGGCGGATGAACACCCTGCTTAGCTCTGCGAATAAACAACATTTTGCTCTCCTCATTGTGCTCGAATTAAATCAAACAGCACATCTAAACTAATATATCACTTACAGATTTTTTGCTCAAGAGATAAGTTAGGATTATGGAGAGAAATGTATTTAAATATATTAATTTTTATGTAAAATTATGCAACATACAGTATTTGGGATTTGGGATTTGGAAGGCTGGGCGTCGTTTCCTTAACTCTCTGAGAAACATGCATATATAGCGCCTTCGATAAATTGTTCTTATTGGAAGACCGGCTCGGGAATAATGATGATGCCATCGTCCATAATCTGACGATTATCGACATAGATGCTGGGCCTGTGGGATACCAGGTCATAGTGGCCATTGGCTTCAAGTGTGCCGCCGAGAGCCAGATTGCGACCGAAACCGACATGGAAAGTGCCGTAGGCTGATTCGTCTTCGATATAGCTGCAGCCTCGGCATTTGGCCAGAGAGTTCAGGCCGATACCGAACTCGGAGGCAATGAAAAGGCCGGGATCGTCGTAAGATTCGATAAAAGCCCGGAGCTTATCGCCACTAGGATTCGATTCGATATCGGTAATACGGCCGCCTGTTATAGTCAAGTGAACGTTTTGTTCGCATTTGCCGATATAGCCAAGGGAACCATCAACAACCATAATCCCCTCGGTCGCATCTTCAACAATCGGGACGTAGACTTCAAAACTGGCAGAAGAGAAGCCTTTGCCGTCTTTGACCACGCCATTGAAAAAGCCCGGTTTGCGTCCTTTTTTGCTGAGGGTCAGATCTGTCCCGGCGGGGGTTTCTACATGGATGGTTGAGGAGTTCTCAATATATTTCATGATGATTTCTGACATCAGACGGCTTTTTTTAGTGTCCATATGCAGAAAATCGAATTCCAGCAGAGACATATTATTGCTGGTAGAAAGGGGCAGGGAAAGAAATTTCTTTCCCTGCCCGATAGCTTTTTTGGCTGCCAAAGTTGTGACCAGTGAGTATTCTGTGGCGGCTATAATCGCGCTATATCCATCGAAGGCATCTTCGTTTTTATCGAAGTAAATGCCAACATTTTTTCCCACATCCTCAACGATCATCAGATTGACTTTCAAAGAACGTTTATGAGCAGAATGACTGAGCGCCAGCGCTTCTTTCATGTAGTTATTGCTGGTTACGATGAGAAGGCTTTCCCAGGGTTTTAATCTAACCCAGTGGCGAACCACGATATTTGCGCCGCGTGTCAGCTTACTGTCATCCATATCATTACTTCAGAATAATCATGTAGATGATCTGGAAGATCAAAAATATGATCGCAGGGATGTACTGGTTCTTAATAACACCAAAGCGATCCTTCATGTCCAGCATGGCTACAGGAACGATATTAAAGTTAGCAGCCATCGGTGTGCAGAGAGTGCCACAGTATCCGGATGTGAGTGCAACCATACCGATTACGACCGGGTCGGCGCCGTATGCAAGCACAAAAGGATGACCGATGCCGACGGTCATGACGGTGATGGCAGCAAAGGCGTTGCCCATGATCATCGTGAAGAGTGCCATACCGATGGCGAAGACAATAATTCCTACGTTTACATTGCCCTCGGGAACGACTTTTCCGACCAGCTCTGCGATTACTTCACCGACACCGGATTTGGTAAATACTGCTCCCAGACTGGCAAGCAGCATGGGCAGCATGCTGAGCGGACCGACTACAGATAGCAGTCGGGATGAGTCATCCAGGAATACTTTTGGTGTATTTTTGCGTGAATAGATCATTAGCAACACCATGGATAAAATTATGCCGAAGCCGATCCCGACCAGGGCGCCCAGCTTGGTAAGCAGAGCGAACAGAATAGCGCTGACACCAATGGTCAGAGAAGGAATGAAAATTTTCATTCCGATTTTTTCGAAATTAGCTTTTTCTTCTGCCGGTTCGGGGGCATTGCTTTTCCCCATTTTTACCTGCTTGAAAATGGCAGGGATTGTCATAACAATGACCAGAATACCACTGGCAATTGCAGGCAGCCAGCGTCCCAGGGCCAGTACTATGCCCAGGGCGCACCAGAAGACTGCGGTGCCGATGCGGGCCGGGTTGGTCTCATCAAGCAGATTTTTAATACCGTTGTAGATGGCAATCAAACCCATAACGATCAGGATGACTTCGAGCAGTTTTGCTCCCAGCGTCACATTGGGATCTGTAAAGAAGGCAAGTGTGAAAATAGAATTTACATTGAACAACATGATTAATCCTCCTTCGCTACTTTATTACCGTAGTACTTTTTGACCAGACGCTTGTCTTTCAAGAAGTAGTAGGTAATACCTACGAGCACCGCAAAGATTGCGATCGGAATTTCAACCACGGCCAGATCGATCAGATCCACTTCATAGCCCAGGTCTTTTAGTGTTGATTGCACGAGCAATGCGCCGCCGCCACCGACAAACAGAACCTGGCAGAAGAACCAGGCAATGTTTTCCATACCTGATGCCATACCTTTGACATTTTCTACATGCTCCTCATTCGGCTCATTGCCGGAAGCTTCGATGGCACCGACCGCCATCGGCATGATGATGGGACGGACAAATCCGGCCACACCGCCGAAGCTGACATTAAATGCCGCGAAAATACCGCGCATTACGCCATAGGCACCGATTACGGCTCCTGCGGAAGCACGCTTGACTTTCCTGATCAACTGTGCGGCAGCTTCTTTGAGGCCATTGCGCTCCAAAGTTCCGGTTACCAGCATGATCAGAATGAAGATGGCCATTGAGCGATTGTTGACAAAACTGGTGCCCAGTGTTTCCAGCAAACCCTCTACACCTAGTCCGCCGACTGCTGCGGATACAATAGCTGCTACCACAACAATCAGAATTGAGTCGAGCTTTAGAGCGAAGCCAACAATTACCACTAAAACTCCCAATAATTTCTCTAACTCCATAAATTGTCTCCTTTATTGAAGTTGGTGTTGCAGGCCTTGGCCTGCAAGGCGAATAGAAATCCAAAGGCTAAACCAGCATTGGCCTTTGGCGAATAAAGCTGACTGCTTGTTTCTCTTCCGTAACCTCCTTCTTAACTTCATATATATGCTCTGAATTCAGCATCATATCAATGGTGGCCAAATTATGCGCCACATGGGTACGGGCACAGAGGTTGAGATATTCATCCTGCGCCGTTTCATCTGCGACCTCGGCCGTGTAAGAGACCGTGACAATCCAGGGGAATCGTACTGAGGGATAACGATGCGTGGGATCATAGGCAAAGGGAATCCAGTAGTTGATCATATTGCGATAGTAATTAGCAGCGAACATTTTAGGCATAAAATGTGTAGCGTACTTTGCAAAGCGATCCATCAGCTCCAGATTCAAATCCGTCATTTCTTTGTCAGCGGCAATACGATCGGCAATGGCTTCCTCCATTTTCTTGTTGACAGTGAAGTTGGAAGCATATTCAGGATCAGTTGTATGCCAGAAATATCCGTACAATAGTGAACGCGGTAGCCAGAAGCCTTTAAACGCAGGATAGACATAGCCTGCAAATTGTTGTACCCATTCATGGGTGGGCACGCCATGGTTGTCCGCCAGGATATCCGGCAGCTGCGCATACCAGAGTTTCCTCAGTCCCAGAGCTTCGGTATGAATGGTTTCGGTATTGAAATGCTCGTAGTAAAATTCTTTGCCGATTGCATTAAAGCGGGCAACATGAAAAGACCAATAAGGATTATCCTTTTGCAGCTCATAGTGAATTTCCGCGCCGTCGGGATTCTCCATGGGAACTATCACCAGATTCAGTCGCTCCGCAAGATCCCGGTATTTTGGATCAGTTAGAAGAGTCTTGATCAGGAGGAAAGCACCGTTTGTGGCCGAAACTTCATTAGCATGGTGTCTGGCATTGATATAGAAAGAGGGCAGATGCGTCAGACGTTTTACTCTGGAAGTGTAGCCTTTTTTCGGCGCTGCCAGCTCGACGGCATGCAGAGTCCGGCCCAGATAAGATGTGGCGATCGGATAAACTTCTAAGCCTTCTACATTCTGTAAATCGTCGATAATGCGGCTGTATTTTTCGTAACCAATTAATTCCGCCTCAGAGAGATCAATATCGCGGATATCTTTCTTTGGCCTGACTTTTGCAGTTTCAGGTGTCAGAGGGATAGAATATTTGCCGGAAGCTCCTGTCAGAATCAATTCTTCAACTTTGGCCAGAGCAAAGGTAAAAGACAGCAAGGACTTTGCGGCCAATGAAGCCATACTCTCAAGCAATTCCGGCCTGGGGCAGTCAACGTCCAAAGTTACTTGCCAGCCACTGTTTTTCCATGCCACAGACTGTATAGAAACTGCGATCTGCTCGCGTGGCAGTACAGTAAAGTCAGCTTGCTTGGCGGAAACGGAGGGATTAATCGCTAACTGATCGAAAAGCTGTACTTTCAGGAAAGGTTTGCCGGCACATTTTTTGATTCTGGGCAGGATCAAACCCGGCGCATCAAGCACTCCCGAACCTAAAGACAATCCGAGATGTTTGAAGAAGTCTGTGCCTGCAAAGTAGATATCTTCGTGCAAGGCATCGAGAGAGGACAATAGATCCTGCCTGATACCCATCTGTTCATTGGGCTCGCTGACTCGGATATCCAAGTCAAGCAGACTGAAGAACGGTTGTTTATCAATTGAGATATCGTTGCCATATTTGCTCCGGACAAAGGTGAGGCAGTCTTCGAGGATCTCCTTCTGGTAGATATCCCAAATTCTTTCCAAATCGGTCTGAATGGCAACTTGATATCTGACCTCACCATTTATGATGGCGGTCAAGGAACCGGTAGAAGGATGTACTTTGCCTAGAAGAGGAAAGCGATCCAGATAAGGCCGTTCACTGAATTGGACATGGTATTGATTGCTATAGATTTCGTTGCCCTTATTGTCATAGGCCTGAACCAGATAACTTAGTTCTTCGTCGCCCTCATATAGCGCCAGCTCAACTTTGTCGCGGCTGAAGCCTGTTTTCTGCTCGATCAGATCATCGATGGGATAGAGTTCCTGGAGATACCTGATTGGCAAATCATTCCAGCGCTCAGCTCCACCTTCGGCTGACATGGTGTATTTGGGAGTCGAGGCACTCTCATCGGTCCAACTTTCTTCACCTGGTGGCAAGAAAGAATTGAAAGAAATTTTCAACCGATCGATTGCCAGGCCTGCAAGCTCGGGTACAACAAAATCCATGATCCAGGAGATCCCCTGTTTATAGGCATTGATGATTTGGACTGATCCTTCAGCATTAGCTGCGGAGATTTTTTCTTGAACAATGGCAGTAAGGGCTTGACGCGATGCCCAATCTTCACTCAGAACGCCTTGTATTTTTACTTGATCTCCCGGCTGGAGCAAAGGAAGGACATTTTGTTCCAATTCGGCCAGAAAAACATCATTTTCCCAGGGGATATCATATGTTTTCTCGTAGATCAGGACCGGCTTCTTGTAGTTGTCTACTGAGGCGCCCGGGAAAGCCTGTCTGATCTTTTCCAGTCTTGCTTCGTCCTGCTCTGAAACAAGAGCTTCGATTTCTTGAGCATGGCGATCCGACAAATATTGCAAAGCAGCCAACTGACCGTCCAGGTTCCTGAGCGCAAAACTGTCAGTAAGAGACATCAGATGCTCGGACCAGGTCAGTCCGGGCTGCAACAGAGGAAAGGTTTCCAAGAAATGGGCGCTCCGCTCAATTAATTCAGAGCCGGAACCGCTAACCTCTATAATCTGAGCACCGTCTTCTTCTAAAAGGCGAAGGCCAAAGCCCGGTTGCTCCGTAAAAACAATACGATTGCCCTTGTATCCCGGTTCGGCGATGATAGAGCCTTCATAGGCCGTGGTTTCCATACCCAGTCTAAAGGCGAAGTTACAGGCGGCGGCTACAGTCTCGATTGCAGAGTCAGGGGAGAGTATAAGCTTGAGATTGATTGCATCCGGCAATAAATCCAAATTATTATCCGGCAAGAGAGAGCCGGTACAGAAGATAGACTCCAAACCTTTTTTCTGTCTCCAATCATAAGGCGGAACCTGATGTGCTGCCTGTGTGGCATTGATGTAATCAGCAGGCTGATCCGGACTGGAGTATTTTGCTGCTGACCACTGTTCCCAGAGTTCGTCGACATTGGCCTCAGCAACGATGCTGGTGACAGGGAATGTGGCGTTAATTGTTTCAAAGCCAAGTCCCAAGGCCAAGTCTACAGCTTTTTTACGTGTCTGGAAATCTAGAGAAGATGAGAGTTTAATCATAGTATCCATAGCAGTCTCCTTAAATGCTTAGGTTATTGCTAAGTTGCTTATACATTGCAGTCTTTGAATAATTATAGATTTAATAAGGTATTCAGTCAAACAAAAAGAGAAAGCGACTGCAGGTAAAAATCTGCCAAACAAAAAGAGAAAGCGACTACAGGTAAAAATCTGCAGTCGCTTTCAGAAAGCTTCAGTAAGCTAATTAGACTACCGAGGTTTCAAAGCAGAGCTCGCCACGTTCGAAGCGGCCCAGATCGAGATTAGTAATATCAATAGAAAGAGGCTCGCCCAGGATCATCTCAGTCAGGAGTATGCCTGTAGCCGGTGCGAGCATGAAGCCGTGTCCGCTGTATCCGCAGGCCAGCCAGAAACCTTCGACCTTATCCACTTTGCCGTAGATAGGCTGTGCGTCTTCGGTCATATTGTACAGACCGGCCCATTGACGAACCAGATTGAGCTTGCGCAGCGGCGGCAACAGCGTGGTACAAGTATTGATCATCTCGTGCAGGAACTGCCAGGAAGAGGTAACCCTCAGATCTCTTGGCTCCTTCGGATTACTGCGCCCCATGATAAATGAACCATGTGGTGTCTGCTGGATATAAATATTGAGCGAGAAGGCCATATACATGGGATCCTGAATCCGCTCAACCGGTTCGGTCACAAGGATCTGGTGTCTTTCTGAATAGAGCGGCAGATCAACACCTGCCATCTTGCCAACTTCCTGAGCCCAGCCGCCGGCAGCATTAATGACAAGAGGAGTAGAGATATAGCCGGCAGTTGTTTCGACGCCGACTATCTTGTCGTTCTTGACATCAATGCCGGTAGCTTTGGTTTTCTTGAGGATTTTGACGCCCAGTCTCTCGGCTGCTTTGGCAAAAGCCTCAGTTGTATTGAAGGGGTTAAGATGCCCGTCTTTCTGACAGAAAGTAGCCCCGACAATCTGAGTCTCGTCCATATGAGGCACGATCTCTTTGGCTTCTTGCGGTGTCAAATGCCTGGAGGGGATGCCCAGTGAATTCTGCAAAGCAATGTTTCTCTTGAATAGTTCATTTTCTTTCTCATTGCCGGCAACAATCAGATAACCGCCCTGATCAAATTCGACATCGCGGTCGTATTCGAGGATTTCATTTGCATTCTCAAAGAATTCAGTGGACATTTTGGCCAGAAGGCAGTTTTGCTCAGCGCCCCACTGCATTCTGATACCGGCGCCGCAGCGACCGGTAGCGCCGGAGCAGACTGTTCTCTTTTCCAGGATTACGATATCTTTAACACCTTTTTTGGCGAGATTCCAGGCGATTGCTACACCGGAAATACCTCCGCCGATGATGACGATATTAGCAGTTTTGGGATTAGACATCTTCTTTACCTCCTATAAGCTGTTCTAGCTGAATCGGTTTGGTCGGAGGCCTGAAAGCGCCAAGTTCGATTTCATCGAATTTCTTGCCGGTTCTGCGAGAGATTTCCTGCATAATCAGATGACGGCAGGTTCTGCCCTGACAGGGGCCCATACCGGTTCTGATCAGACGCTTGAGCTCATCAAAGTCATCATAACCTTGATCAATCATCTTTCTTACTTCACCGACAGTGATATTCTCACAACGGCAAATGATAGTGGTGTCGGGCAAATTCTCTGTGTCATCAGGATCAGCCTTTGGCATGGCAATCTCAGTTTTCTGCTTGGGTTGCAAGAAACGGACTTCATTAACTTTGTCTTTCGGTACTTCCACTGTCACTACCGGAGTGTTCTGATATTTTTTGTTCGGTACTACTCTCAGCACTTTTCCGTCAGTGACATATTCTCCGGCGCGATCCATCATTTCGACTATATCACCCTTTTGGGGCAGTGGTACAAACTCGTAGGGGATACTAACTGAGGCCACTGTGTCTGAATATGATTCATCGACAATGAAAATGGCCAAGCCGGGGCAGATTGCAGCGCAAAGGCCACAGCCGGTGCAAGAGTCATAGTCCATTCTGGGCAGATCATTGATATCATCCATCGGTAAGATTGATCCGAACGGACAGATTTCTGTGCAAGGATTGCACGGGATTTCTTGGAAACATTCAATAATAGCGTACGGGCCTGATCCGCGACGTTCTTCTGTCGGAAGTGCGTTCGAGACCAGCTCCTTATCAGCAACGCCTGTTTTTAGATACATGTCTCGACCTCCTTATTTATCTGACATTACCAGGGCCATGCCTTGGTTGATATGATCACCGACAGGACCTGAGCGCAACGATTTTAGCTGTTCCTTGCAGTCCAGAATATCCGCTTCCAGACTATCCGACTTAAAGCCCAATGAAGAGGCTGCAGCCAGACCGGCGAGTCTGCCTTCAACCATTGCACTGCTGGCTTCTTCAATTCCGGTCAAGTCGCCAGCGATGTATATTTCATCTACAGTTGTTTTCAGTAAACTGTCGCGGACGGGCACATGACCGCCCAGCTGTGGGACATAGCGCATCTCACAGCCTGCTTGCCACAAGAGTTCTGCAAGAGGAGAAAGACCTACTGAGATACAGATGACATCAACATCAAGCTCTTGCTCTGTTCCTGGCAATGGCTGCCATTTCTCGTCCAGCGCAACAATTGTAGCTCCTTCAACAGCTTCTTTACCATAAGCACGTGTGACTGTATGGCTGGTAATTATCGGCACGCCTGCGCGTCTGATTTTGCTGGCATGAACCAGATAGCCGCCTATTGTTGGTGCGGCATCAATGATGGCAGCTACTTTAACGCCTGCCTGCAATAGCTGATAACTAACAATCAGTCCGATATTGCCTGCGCCTACCATCAATACCCTCTGACCGGGACGTACACCATTAACATTCATCAGGGTCTGAACAGCGCCGGCACCATAGATTCCGGGCAAATCGTTGTTGACGAAAGTCAGGAATTTTTCGGAAGCGCCGGTTGCGACAACAATGCGTTTCGGCTTGACTTTCACAAACTTTTTGCCTTTTTCAACTGTCAGAACACCGTCTTCATAGAGACCGAGCGCCGTGGCATTAGTCCAGATTTCTACGAGATCACTCATCTCTTTCAGTTTTTCTTCCAGGATTGTGGCAATCTTGACACCGCGGATAGAAGCATACTGTTTCTCAGATCCAAAGAACTTATGGGTCTGCTTTACCAGTTGACCGCCCAGATGTCCATCGCGCTCCAACAGGAGAACCGAGGCGCCGTTCGATGCTGCTGCATCGGCAGCCATCAATCCAGCCGGACCTCCACCAACAATAGCAATATCTACTTCTCTCATAACAGATCCCCCCGGTTGTTCTGGGTCTCCACGACCATGCCAGCTTCCAGCGGTACTACACATACCCTGACGTTAGGCTCGCCATTGACGATCATCAGGCAGGAACCACAGTTTCCGATTGCGCAGTAGAAACCGCGTGGTCTACCTGACACATGATGATGTCCCATAACCTTGACACCTGCCGCATGCAATGCAGAGGCAATCGTGTCGCCCTCATAGCCTTGAAGCTCTTTGCCATCAAAGGTGAAGGTTACGAGTTTGCCTTTTTCGAATGTCAGGATAGGATGTTCCTCAATTCTAAGCATCTTTACCTCCTAAGTACTTTATTGTTCTTCCATTGAAATATAACTAACATCGTCTGTAAAGACGAAGTTTTCCTTAATTGAGCGGGCACTGACCCAACGATAGAGGTGCATTGTCGTACCGGTCTTGTCATTGGTGCCTGACAGGCGAGTGCCGCCGAAAGGCTGTTGCCCCACAGTTGACCCGGTCGGTTTATCATTGATATAGAAATTACCGGCCGCACGACTCAATTTCTTTTCGAGATCCTGTATAACATCCCGAGGCCCGGCGAAAACGGATCCGGTCAATCCATAAGGGGTGTCCTTGTTGCAATTGTTTACTGCAACTTCCAATTCTTTATCCTCATAAACATAGATTGTCAACACCGGACCAAATATCTCCTCAACCATAGTCTTAAAGCGGGGTGTTTTCGCTTCAATGATTGTGGGATAGACAAAGTACCCCTTGCTGTCATCGTAATGACCTGTTAAAACTTCCGCATCATCCGACTCGTTAGCATAATCTATGTATGATTTTATTTTATTGAAGGCTGTTTGGTCAATTACTGCACCCATGAAATTAGTGAAGTCACATATATCTCCCACTTTAAGCTCAGCGATTTTGTCCAGAAGCATCTTTTTGATGTCCGGCCAGAGCGATCCGGGAACATAAACACGGGTAGCAGCAGAACATTTTTGTCCTTGGTACTCAAAGGCGCCGCGAATCATCGCTGCGACCACCTTTGGTACCTCAGCAGTGTTGTGGACGAAGATGAAGCCTTTACCGCCTGTTTCGCCTACGATGCGGGGGAACTGGCGGTAATTGTTAAGATTAAGAGCGATATTCTTCCAGAGTGAGCTGAAAGTAGCATTGGAGCCGGTGAAATGCAATCCGCCAAAATCAGGATGAGGCAAAGCGATGCGACTGATATCAGTTCCACGAGCAGGGACAAAATTAATGACCCCTGGTGGCAAACCGGCTTCTAAGAGCGCCTGATAAAAATACCAAGCGGACAGCAAGGCTGTAGGTGCGGGTTTCCAGATGACTACATTGCCCATAATGGCAGGGGCGCAGGCCAGATTGACACCCATTGCCAGGAAATTGAAGGGACTGAGAGCCAGGACAAAACCATCCAATGCCCTATATTCCATCCGGTTAAAAGATCCCTCCGTTTCCAGAGGCTGATGACCGTAGATTTCATGCATACCGGATAAGTAAAAACTGAGAAAATCACAAGATTCACAGACATCGATTTCAGCTTGGAAGCAGGTCTTACTCTGACCTAACATTGTAGCGGCATTGAGTCTGTCACGCCATTCTTCTCTGATCAGATGAATTGCTTTAAGGAAGATTGCAGCCCTGTGTTCCCAAGGCATTTCCGCCCAACTTTCTTTGGCAGCCATGGCTGATTCTATAGCCAGATTGATGCCTTTGTCGTCAGTCAATACTGCTTCGGCCAGAACATGCCCATGATCATGGGGCATAACTACTTGGTATTTTTGGGAAGAATAATATGGTTTTCCATCAATATATGCAGGTATGTCAATTACTGTATTCGCTTGTCGTTCCAGTTCTGCTTTCAGTGAAGCTCTTTCAGATGAGCCTGGTGCATAATGGTGTATAGGCTCACTTACTGCAACTGGCATTTTAAATAATCCATTACTCATAAATCTAAATCTCTCTTTCCAATCAATTACGTTGCCGGCAAAACACTACTGGCAAGTTGATGGCAAAATTTGCCGTAAGCATAATAATACACTATTTTTATTATTCTTCAGTACTGCAATTTTCAGATTCGTTATTTTGCCCGTTATCATCCCAGTTAACTACTTTACTTTGGAGTACCAGCATAGTATATGTTTCTACAATTCCTACAAACTGTAGCATTTGGTCATGCAGTGCGCTGATATTGGCAGTGCTTTTGGCCTTGACTCTCAATAGTATACAGTGTTTCCCAGTTACTCTGTAAACATTCTGGATGATCCAATCCTGATCCTCATGCTTAAGTTTAAGCAATTCTCCGATCATCTCATTGAAGTCTTTGGTATATACAGTAGCCAGAATAAAAGCATCAATCGCATAGCCCAGCTTTTCCCAATCAATCTCAGTAGTATAGTTTTTGATGATCCCTTTTTCAGCCAGCTTAGCGACTCTTTGATGTATTGCCGGTCTCGAGAAATTCAGTCTCTTGGCAATTTCTTCATGTGTGATCCTGCCATTTTGCAACAGCAAATCAATTATTTTTCGGTCAACCTCATCAATCATGTTCCGGCTCTCCAAACACCCGGTAGCGGAAGGGGCAAGTATTATTAGTCTGCAATCATTCTGTCTCTGCATTACTGACGAAGACCTCGTACATTATAACAGATATTCTTGGTGCATTTACTAAAAGAAAGTAAATTTTACAAAGACAGATCCCGGTCCGGAAAAGACAGGCACGGATCTCTAATTAATGACCTTATGGCTAACCTGGCTAAATTTGACAAGTGAGTGTGGCGGTGGTAAATTATCTACGCATACAGACAGACTTCGCTCGTGTGGCGGAATTGGCAGACGCACCGGACTTAAAATCCGTCGGATTAAACCCCGTGCCGGTTCGAGTCCGGCCACGAGCACCATAATTTGTATCCCATATCGCGGAGTAGAGCAGCTGGTAGCTTGTCGGGCTCATAACCCGAAGGTCGGGGGTTCGAATCCCCCCTCCGCAACCAACCTGGAACGCAGTTATTGATACAATTTCCAGTATCGATAACTGCTTTCTTTTAATCATTTTGGTTTAGGTGGCGGAATAGATTCTTATTAGCTGCATAGAGCTTGGTGAAAGCAGCGTAATTGCGATCGTGTATTGCCCGTGTCTGCGGATCAGGCTGATAAACACGGTTCGGTTGGATCAGGTCCTCAGCAGCAGCTAGGTTCCTGATGCGGCCAAGCCCGACAGCCGCGACCAGAGCCGCGCCGACAGCTCCGACATTCTGCGGTTCCGGCACGGTTTCTACCGGTAACTGCAAAACATTGGCCAGAATGCCGGCTGTGACGCCGGACAGAGCGCCGCCACCGACAAAGCGGACAGAATTCTCGGTTTTAATTTTTTTGCGTATGGTTTCCAGGAACCAGCGCATATGGTAGCAGATGCCTTCAATAACGGAGCGAATTAGCTCCGTTTTACCTGTTTCTAAACTAATATTAAAGAAAATACCGCGTGCATTGGCGTCTTCAAAGGGGCAGCGGTTGCCATGCAGCCAGGGAGTGAAGATGACACCGCCCGAGCCTTCCGCAGTTTCGGAAATAACCTTGGACAGATAGTCGTAGAGGGTTTTGTATTCTGAACTTGGATCCTCTGACACGTCCAGTTTTTCCAAATAGATATTAATCTCATCCAGGGCTAAATGGTCACGCACCCATTCCAGGCATTTGCCGGCTGTTTCCAACTCGGCAAAGTAATTATAGAGACCGGGCTGTGCACCAACGACAGAAGCAATCATGGCTGAGGTGTCTACGGTATTCTTCTCAGTCACAGTGGACACCCAGCCCGATGTGCCCATGTAGACATGAGTCATGCCCCGGCGTACGCAGCCGGCTCCCACACCGATGAGGGAAGAATCGCTGCCGCCGGAAAAGACCGGTATGCCCGGCCAAAGCCCCAGTTCTGTCGCCGGCTCCGGCAGCAGAGAGCCCACTTCGTCTGTGGAATCGACAATTTCGGGCATATGGAGCTCTTGTATACCAAGTTTTTTCATCAGGACAGAGCTAAACTGCGGCGGTTTCCGGTTCTTGTCCATGATCATGCTGGCAAAGGCCGAGTCCCTGCTCATGGTAAAACGCCCCGTCATCTTGGCCACTAGGGCGTCCTTAACATCAAGCCATTTGTGGATTCCGGCGTAAACTTCAGGTTCGTTTTCCTTCACCCAGACATACTTCCAGACGGGATCCTTGTCACTGCCGGCCACCACGCCGGTATGGTAAAGACTTTGCAAGAGAAAAGGTATGCCGGCACCGGCAATTTTCGGCCCGCGTCCGCTGTGAGCTCGGCGCACGGCTCCTGAGCGCTGATCCATATAGCTCATGGAGGGGCGGACCGGACGGGCAGCCTTGTCGAGCAGGACAAGGCTTTGCGCCTGGGCACAGAAGCTGATGCCGGCAATCTGGGAGCATTCTTTCGGCCGGCGGTCAGCTAACTGTCGTGTCGTTTGGCAGAGTGCGGACCACCATTCCTCCGGATCCTGCTCCGCTCCGCCGTTTGGCAGAATGCGCAGAGAATATTCGGCAAAGCTCGAGTCCAATATCTGCAGGAGCGAACCCTGTTGGCCGCCTTCGTCTTCTAAAGAAAACAGGCAGGTTTTAACTCCTGTTGTGCCTACATCATAGGTTAGAATAATCATGTCTGTTGACCTCTTCGCTCATTCTCAGGCACTAAGAGAGCACCGCATAAAAACTTGAGCGTTTCCGCAATAACTTTTTCGTCATTTTTATCTTGATCGATCCAGGGATTGTTGTAGATTTGGAAACGGATATTGTAGTAATCACAGGAGTAGGCATATTGCAGGGACATAAAGATGTTGTCCATGGCAAAGGCAGCCAGACTAATATCCAGATCAGGTCTTACCTCGCCCTTTTTCTGTCCCTCTTGCAGCATCGCAATATAGTGTCTGGCGGTAAAGCTTTCCAGGCTCTGCGGCACCTTGGTCAGAAAATCGTTATTGCCAAGCGAGGACATCTCGTGGTAGAGACGAATCAGGATTTTCTCCTCACGTGAGGTCTTCACCACTAAACGCAGCAGTTGTTCGATCTTCTCTGCAACACTCTTCGCCCCATCTTCCACGATTTGACCTGTGTATTGTTCAATGATTCTGGAGCCGTATTGCACGATATATAGAAAGAGATTTTCTTTGGTATCGAAGTAGTGAAAGAGTGAACCTACACTGATTTTGGCTCGCTCGGCAATGTCGTTTGTATTGGCCAGCTCATAGCCCCGGTCGGCAAATTCATGGATGGCGGCTCTGATGATCCGTTCCTGTTTTTCCGCATCAAGGCGTTTAAAACTCTCGTTAACAAAGGTCCTCATTATTCTTCTCCACATCCGGCTCAGTCCAGAGCCGGCAAGTTTAAATAGAATTGAGTAGAAACTCAATATTTGTCAGATTTAATATTAACATTTAGGCTAAGAAAAGCCAATTAGCACGCAATATAATCTTGCATTTGCCGATTAGCAATGCTAGATTAGTATTGAGTAAGTACTCAATTAAAGGAGGCCTATATGGTTGACTTAAGTGCTGCGGCAGTGAGACAGCAGATAGAGGAATTAGACCAATTAATTAAAAAGCCGATTCATTCTATAGCACCGGACGCTTTAGCCGCCTATGAAAAAGAGTATTTCGGCCGGAAATGTCAGCAAAGTCACGCTATGGTGCAGCAGGCTGTAAAGTATATACCTGGTGGTGTTCAGCATAACCTGGCCTTTAACCACCCCTTTCCTCTGGTCTTTACCAAGGCGGAAGGGGCTTATCTGGAAGATTTGGACGGCAATAGATATTTTGATTTTTTACAGGCCGGCGGCCCCACTGTTTTGGGTTCAAATCCGCCTGAGGTCAGGGAAAAAGTCATTGATCTTCTTAACACCTGCGGCCCCTCAACCGGTCTTTTTCACGAATATGAGTTCCATCTTGCCGAACTGGTAACTGAACTTATCCCTTCCGTTGCCTGGTTGCGCATGCTGAACTCAGGGACAGAGGCTTGCATGGCAGCTATCCGCATTGCCCGGCTGTCTACTAAGAAGAAACACATTTTAAAAATGGGCGGAGCCTATCACGGTTGGAGCGATCAGCATGCCTATGGCATCCGTGTTCCGGGCAGCAAATTTACTCAGGCCCATGGCATTCCCCGCTTTATCTTTAAGGGCATAGATGAGTTCTTCCCCGGCGATCTCAAGTCGCTGGAACACAAACTACGGCGTAATTCTCTACGTGGCGGCACAGCGGCAATTATGATTGAGCCTATCGGCCCTGAAAGCGGCACACGACCGATCAGCATCGATTTTGTCAGGGGTGTGGCCGAACTCTGCAAGAGATACGGTGCTTTGCTTATTTTTGATGAAGTTGTCACTGCTTTCCGTCTATCGCCTCACGGTGTCCAGGGTATTATGGGCATCGAACCGGATTTGACCGTCTTCGGCAAAGTTATCGGCGGCGGTTATCCGGGTGCCGGTGGCGTCGGCGGTAAGGAAGAATACCGCAAATATCTGGCAGCCGGTATCCAAACCGGCGACAAGGTAAAAAAAGCCCTTGTTGGCGGAACTATGGCGGCCACGCCTCTGTCGGCACTGGCTGGTTATTACACTATTAAGCTAATCCAAGAAACTAAGGCCTGCGATAAGGCTAATGCCATGGGTGACCGTCTGACGGCCGGGCTGAAACAGCTAATTAAAAAATATGATCTACCCTTTGTGGCCTTTAACCAAGGTTCCATCTGCCATCTTGAAACAGTCGGCACCATGCACTTTGTCGTCAATTGGAAGAAACCCTGGACTATAATTAAGGTCTTAAACGAAACCTCTGTCCGCAAGGCAGAAATGGAACATATGGGCGCAGCCTATATGGCGGAAGGCCTGGTTACACTAGCCGGTAGTAGGCTCTATACCAGTGCTGCTTATAACGAGGAGATGATTGACCAGGCTCTGGCTGCCTTTGATCGCACCTTTGCCAATGTGGTTAGACTGGATAAGTAGGGAAGAATTATGCAGCGAGGCAGGGAGCGGGAAATTCGCCGGGCGGTTATAGATCTGGCGCAAAATTTTTTAGAAACCGGCTTGGTAGTACGTACCTGGGGCAACTTTAGTGCTCGCCTGGATGAAAAGTCTTTTGTCATCACTCCCTCGGGCCGGGCCTACGAGGGTATGGTGTCCTCTGACCTGGTTAAAGTTTCCGTAGTGAGTGACAACAAGGTACTGGATGAGGGAAGTTATAAGCCTTCTTCCGAGGCGCCGATGCATGCCTTGGCTTACCGCCATTTCCCCACTGTAAAGGTGGCGGCCCATACACACCAAGTCTATGCCTCGGCTATCTCCCTGCTTGGTACAGATATAAGTATAAGCGACAAATGGCAGTCGGTATTAGGCAGTGTTTGCCTTCCCCTGAGTGCCTACGGCCTGCCCGGCAGCAAAACCTTGCATCGCAATATGGAAGCTACACTCGCTCAGACTGAAGCCAGGACCATTCTTATGGCACGGCACGGAGCTTTCATCCTAGCGGAAACGACGGAGACCTGTGTCAGGCTGGCTCTGGACCTGGAGCGCTTTGCCATAGATATTTATGAGAATTACCTCGGACGCAAAACCGGGCAACGGGTGGATATTAACAGCGACAGTGATGAGGAGCAAAATCTTGCCCGCACACTACAGTCGACAGCAGAAGAAGTTGTCTCTGTATCGGCCGATACAGAGGTTAAGCCCTGGCTGGGTCGTCGACTCAGACCCTATCTTGATGATTTTGCCCAGATCTGCGGCGTCAGTGCCGGCCGAAAGCGTGGTTCTGCCAATGTGGTCTTTGATCCTGGCCGGGGCGTGGCTATTTGTTATGGTCAGGATCTGGCTGAGGCCAGGAATGTGCGCGCCGTCCTGGAAAAAAACGCCCGGGCTGCCAATATAGCTGAGCTGGCCGGCACGCAGCCTCTGCCCGTATGGGAGGCCCGGCTTATGCGCTTAGTCTATAAGCTGAAATACTCCAAACAGGCCAATCGTTAACGAGTAGTTCTTGACCGCGGCAGACCGGAAGTTGGCTCTGAATCAGGCAGATACCCTCGCAATCGTGATATTGGGAGGGCTTTTTTGCGCCAAAGTTTTAGGAATCTACAGATATCTGCCTTGAGTTTATACTTTAAGTTTTCTGCATTTTTGCCTGTAATCCCAGGCGAGAAACGCCGCGCATTAAGCATACGAAGGCGTGATAAATATGTCCCAGCATAATCCTAGACGACAAAACACTGCAAAGTTAGTTCTTTTTTGGTACAATTTCTGGAATTGAGGTGTTGAGGTATGAATATGAATAATCTCATAGTCTGTAAGTTTGGCGGGTCGTCCCTGTTGAATAGTTCCCAGTTCCGCAATGTTAAAGCGATTATGGAGGCTGAGCCGGGGCGACGAGTGTTGGTGCCTTCGGCGCCGGGCAAGGGCGGTGCTGAGAAACATAAGGTGACGGATCTGCTTTTGATGTGCTATCAGCTGGCAAGTCATAATTTACTATTTGATGAAATCTTTAATGTGGTGCGAGAGCGCTTTATACAGATACGTGATGAGCTGGGACTGGCGATCAGGATCGAGCAGGAGCTGGACGGGGTACAAGCGGCTATCGCCGGCGGTGCGGGGTCGGACTTCTGTGCCAGCCGCGGAGAGTATTTGTGCGGGAAGTTGCTGGCGGATTATTTGGGCTTCCGTTTTGTCGATGCTGAGACAGTTATACGGATCAGGGGTGGCAAAGCTGATGTCGAGGCCAGCTCAGTGCTGATCCGGAAGAAAATCGGGGCGGACGAGCGGGTAGTTGTGCCTGGATTTTATGGAATCAATGAGAAGGGTGAATTCCAGACATTCTCACGTGGCGGGTCGGACATCACCGGTGCCATTATGGCGGCGGGGATGGAGGCGTCAGTCTATGAAAATTGGACTGATGTTTCAGGTTTTCTGGCTGCTGATCCGGCAATTGTGGCACATAGCGCGCGGATCAAGTCTATTACCTATAATGAACTGCGTGAATTATCGTATATGGGAGCCATGGTATTGCATGAGGAAGCGATTTTCCCGGTCCGCGATCTAAATATCCCGATCCATATCAAAAACACGAACATACCGGAAGATGTGGGAACTTTAATTGTATCTGACAGTATGGCAGGTGAACGGGAGCAGGTGGTGACGGGTATCTCCGGGAAGATAGATTATACCGTGGTGCGCGTAGAGAAAACACATATGTCGGAGGAACCGAGTTTCTACCGCAAGTTGCTAAGTGTTTTCGAGACGAATGATATCCCGATCGAGCATATGCCGACCAGTATTGATACTATCTCTGTGGTAGTGGCGACCGCATTGATTAATGCCAAGGAGAAGAAGATCCGCGAAGAGATCTCTATTTATTGCGATCCGGATCGGATTGTTTTCGAACACGGGCTAGCCGTAATCGCGGTGGTCGGGCGCGGCATGATTAGCACCAAGGGCACGAGCGCTATGCTGTTCACGGCACTGGCTGAAAATGGTATCAATGTGCGTATGATCAGCCAGGGTTCAAGTGAGATGAATATCATTGTCGGGGTCAGCAATGAAGACTTCGAGAATGCGATCCGGGCTATCCATGACAAATTTATGAAGGGGTAGTGTCGGGATAGCGGACGGGTTCGCAACACTGGATGATTGAGCTCAGCTAAGTTAAGCCTATTAGTACTAAATTGAGATAAGCTCTTGTGGTAAGCTTTTATAGGATAAATATAAATAATAAGGAATTGTAGGAATTTATTATGATTAATATAGGTCTTTTGGGTTTTGGCACAGTGGGTAGCGCAGTTTTTACTGTGCTGGAAGAAAGAAAAGCGGAGATGGAGGCATGTCTGAAGCAGAAAATCCGGATCAAACGGATTCTGGAACGGGATATGGCAAAACATAAATCCTCGGCAGCTTTTCCCCTGATGACGACTGACGTCGCAGATATTATTGCGGATCCGGAGATCGATGTGCTGATCGAATTGACCGGCGATGTTAAAAATATGATCGAGCCCTTGCGGCGCAGCATTTCAGCCGGCAAGCACCTGATCACTGCTAATAAGGCCTTATTATCTAAATATCTGGAAGAGCTGACAGAACTGGCGTCCAAGCACGGGGTCGCTTTCCGTTATGAAGCTTCGGTCGCCGGAGCCGTTCCAATCCTGATTCTGATGAAAAATATCTCCGCCCTCAATGAAGTGCTGGAGATCGAAGGCGTCCTCAACGGCACCTGTAATTATCTATTGTCCCGCATGGAAGCAGGCCTCGACTACGACACTGCCCTGGCAGAAGCTCAGGCCTTAGGCTTTTCCGAAGCTGATCCCAGCTCGGATGTTGAGGGCTATGACACGATGTATAAATTGCGTATTTTGTCTTCGCTGGCCTTCAAGCAACCGGTATTGGAGTCGGATATCTCTTGCACGGGCATTACCGGTGTCACAAAATCGGAAATCGCACAAGCCTTGTCTCAAGGCCAACGTATCAAATTGGTAGCCAAAGCTGCCCGATGCGAAAATGGCGGGATTGTAGCTACAGTCCGACCTACGGCAGTCGAACGCGATCAGTTGCTCGGCTCCCTTAATAATGGTGAAAACGCCATTATATTGCGCACTTCCAATGCCGGCACTCTGACCTTTTCCGGCCTTGGTGCAGGCGGGCGGCCGACAGCATTTTCCGTTCTGTCGGATCTGATGCAGATCTATGGGGCACAAAACCGGTAGCGGCAGACAGCTAGGCGTGTGAGGCAGGAACTATTGCTGCGGACAGCTAAGTGTATCATGGGAATATGAAATATCATTCAACCAGAAACCGAACAGATTTTGTCAGCGGGCCGGAGGCGATTATCGCCGGCCTGGCGCCGGATGGCGGCTTGTATGTTCCTGAACGGCTGCCGGCGGTGGATTGGCGCGCTTTGCCCGTGACATATCGGGAGCTGGTCCGGCATATCTTAGGTCTGTTCTTCCCGGAATTCTCACAATCTGCTTTGATGCGGATTGTAGCTGGATACGACAAATTTGCTTCAAATGAGATTGTGCAGATCCAAGAATTCGACGATTATGCTTTCTTAGAGCTCTACCACGGTCCGACTGCTTCATTCAAGGATATGGCGCTGAGCCTTTTGCCGGGTCTGCTCCGCGAGTCTTATCTATTGACAGGACGCGATAAAAGCGCTTTCATCATGGTTGCTACATCCGGAGATACAGGCAGCGCAGCGCTTGAGGGTTTCGCCGGTCAAGAGGGCACCGAGATCATGGTGCTCTATCCGGACGGAGGCGTCTCGGAGATTCAGCAACTGCAGATGGAAGCTGTGCGCGACAATAACGCCCATGTTTTTGCCATCGCCGGTAATTTTGATGATGCTCAGCGCGCTGTCAAGCAGGCTTTCGTCAGCGCCGACATCCGGCATTTGGCGGCCAATCGGCGCAAGGATCTCTCTTCCGCCAATTCCATCAATATCGGCCGCCTGGTGCCGCAGATTGTCTATTATTTTTATGCTTATCAACGGCTGGCGGCCACCGGAAGAATTGACGAAGGCGCCCTCTTGGATGTCTCGGTTCCTACAGGCAACTTTGGCGACATTCTAGCCGCCATCTATGCTAAAGCAATGGGCTTGCCCCTGGGAAATATAATCTGCGCTTCCAATACGAACAAAGTTCTGACGGACTTTTTTGCTACCGGCAGATATGACAGTCGGCGCGAGTTTGCAAAAACGCTCTCTCCCTCGATGGATATTCTGGTCTCCAGCAATCTGGAAAGATATCTGCATCTCTTATGCGGAGGTGACAGCGAGCTGATCACCGATTGTTACCGCTCGCTGGCGGAAACCGGTTATTTTGTCTGGCCTTTGGACTTTCCCTCTGACCTGAGATCAAAGCACAAAACCGATCCGGAGACCACCGGACTGATCCGTGACGCCTTCGACAAATATAAATACCTGATTGATCCGCATACCGCAGTCGCGTATGGCGCGGCCGAGTTAGCGACAAATTACTGCCTGATTGTGTCAACGGCGAGTCCGTATAAATTCAGCGATGCGGTGCTGGCGGCATTGGAGAGCAGCGACGTGGGCGGCGATGCCGCAACTCGTACTGTGACAGAGCCTGCAGATTTAAGTACTGAGGCGCCTGCAATGATGGCCGAAACTACAGAACTGACTGCCAAGCTAGAGCGTCTGGAGAAGCTAGCGGACACCGCGGCGCCTCGCAGTATCAGTTCCAAATTGAGAGATTTTGAGATAACGCCGACAATATTGGCGTTGGAAGACATTTTGCCGATGATCAGACAATGCGTGGGCAACAGTCCGGCAAAATAAGCGCTGTTATAAGAATTACGCGAACCGTGATCAGCAATGTATAGTGACAGCACGACGAAGCAAACCGCGCTTTGCTCGGCAAAACAAAGCAACTGCGCTTAATTCCGGATTATTTGCACTCCCGCCGGGGGCTCTGAAAATAATTTAATGACGACATAACGACAGGATGACATTATTGAAGAAAGGGGTCGAAAATGAGAGTTGAAGTAACGGCTACAACAGCGAATATCGGACCGGGATTTGATGTTTTGGGGATTGGTCTGTCTTTGGCTAACACATATGAGCTGCTTGATGGTCCGCCGAGGAGACCTACGCTGGCAGACAAGGCTTTCCGCCGCTACTATGAGTTTATAGACCGACCTGTGCCCGACCGGCGGGTGCATATCGTGCAGGCTAATATCCCGTCATCCAGCGGTCTGGGTTCATCGGCGAGTTTGATCGTGGGCGGGCTGGCGTTGGCTAATGAGAGTGAGCGGCGCCTGGACAATGAATCTTTGTTGGCTTTGGCTACCGACATCGAGGGGCATCCGGACAATGTAGCGCCGGCGCTGTTTGGCGGATTGGTGATCTCAGCTGTTCGGTCCGGCAAGGTCTATTACAAGCGCTATGAGCTTGATCCGAAGCTGCGCTTCATCTGTTTCGTGCCGGAATATACCCTTTCGACTGCTCAGGTGCGGCGAGTCCTGCCGGATACGATCTCGCGCAGCGAAGCGATCGAGAATGTCGCCAATTCAACAATGTTGACGGCCAGCCTGATTACCAGGGATTACGATCAATTATCAATTTTCTTTGCCGATAATTTGCATGAGCCTTATCGCAAGCCCTTCATCAGAGAGTATGAACAGCTGAAATCACTGCAGCAGCTTGAGGGTGTCAGCGGCGTATACCTCAGCGGTGCCGGTCCAACCGTAATTGCCTTGACTTTAGATCCGGATCCTGTAGTAGAGTACGCCCGCGCCCATTTAGATTTTGCCGGTTCGATCCTGACTCTCTCTGTTAACAACAACGGCTACACGGTGAAACTATAGGTATGGATATGAATCGACAGATTAATCATTCTAAGCTTGCGGGCGAGCTGTTTGAGCAGGGCTATAACTGTGCCCAGTCGGTGCTGTTGGCATTTGAGGATATAACGGGGCTGGAACGCGAGATGGCAGCGCGGATGGCATCTTCGTTCGGCGGCGGCCTCGGCGGCCTGGGCGAGGCCTGCGGTGCTTTGACCGGAGCGCTGATGGTGCTGGGGCTCGTGGCCGGCAATACTGATCCGGCTGACAAGCCGGCGAAAGAACTTCATCGCAGGCGCAGTTTCGAGTACGCGGTTCTCTTTGAAGCGGAGCACGGCTCTTTGCGTTGTCGGGAACTGTTAGCTTTACCGGAAGCAGAGGCAGGCTCCGGTCTGACGCAGATCGATAAAACGCGGAGCAAGCTGGACGAAAGCCCCTGTCCCGGATTGGTGATGCGTGCGGCCCAATTGCTGGATGAATTCCTCATCGCCATTTAGCAAAGATAATTCAGATCTCTAGTCTTGTTTATAGGGCTTGGTGATGCCGGTAGCCTGATCAATGTCCAGAGTGAAGAGAAAGCCATTGCCCGGTTTGTCGAGCTGCATCTGTTCGGCGATGGCGTGGGCGATAGAGCTGGTCAGTTCAACAGGCAGGACGATCAGTACGATATCCCGCTCGGTGTCGAGAGGAACGCTGAGGAAGCTGTGGCTGTCATGATGACCGCAGCCCCGGGCGTGGATAATCGTGCCGCCGGTGGCACCGCTGTCACGAGCGATATCCATGACATCATCGGCCAGACCCCTGGCGACGAAGACTATCAATGCATGATGTGTTGGTTTATTCATCTCAAATCTCTCCCTTTCCGGCGCAAGCGGCACCTGGCCGGCAGAATGAATGCAAGACCGGTCGCCCCATCCTAGTCCTCTTCTTTTTCCAAGCCGGCTGCGTGTTCGACGGGGACATAGAAGCTGATACCGCTGCCGGGACGGTCTATCTCGATCGCAGAGGAAATTGTTTGTTGTAGCTTACTGATCTTTGCTGTATCTCCCACATAGAGAATCAATTCCTTCTGCGGCGAAATAGGGAAGTCGAAGACCAGATTGCTGGTTTCGGCGGAACCGAGAGCAGAAACAACGGTGGCGCCGCGGACTTCCTCCCGATAGGAGAGATCAATGATCTCATCGGAGACGCCTTCGTCGACAATGACGAAAAGAGCAGAGCCGAGGGGAGCTCTGCTCTTGCCGCTTTCGGCCGCTTCATCAAAGGCCGACCGGTCTTTGCCCAATAGATGCGAAATGGGCAGGGAGAACGCAATGCCGGTGTTTTTGGCTTTAAAGTTAAATTTGGCGGCGATGTCCTCGATCAATTGTCCGGCGACATCGTGCCGAACAGCCATCATTATCAGTTCGCGCCTGATATCTGCGATTTCGAAAAGGCGCAGCCATTTGTTTTTTCGTGAACCGTGGACAGGTACGATTGTGGCACCGCTGCTGCCATGTTCGCGGGCGAAGCGCACAATCTTGTTTGCCTGCCCATGCGGCGCAATTACTACGACCAGGCTGTAAGGAACCTGAAATGCTTCGTAATCAGTCATTGGCTTCTCCTTTTATCAGTGCTTTCTTGTTATTGCGAGCAGTTCTAATGCGATAGATGATGCCCAGTGTCTGCAGAGCAATCAAAGGCATCATGGCGACGAGAGCGATAATACCGAAGCCGTCCAGCAGGATATCCGCAGTTTCGATTTCATGAGCGGCGCCTTGGGCAAAAGCCAGAATGAAAGTTGCTGTCATGGGACCTGAGGCTACGCCGCCGGCGTCGAATGCAACACCGATGAAAATATCAGGTGTCCAGATACTGAGCAGCATCACGATCAGATAGCCGGGCAGGAGCAGATGCCAGAGCGCAAGCCCGGGGGAGAGTACGCGCAGCATGGAGAGCCCCCCGGAAATAGCGACACCGCCGGAAAGGAAAATTAAGACGAGGCTGCGCGGGATATTGCCCGAGGTTTCGGACTCAACTTGCTTTGAGAGTACAGGGACAGCAGGTTCAGCAAGCACCGTTAACATACCGAGGCCAAAGCCGGTGCAGAATAGCAGCAGCCCATTGCCTTTGGCAGCAAGCTCCATTCCCACCAATGAACCTACCTCCATGAAGCCACCGGTGACGCCGACCAGAAAGATGATCAGTCCGATCAAACAGTAAAAAAGACCGATTAGCACTCGGACGACCTGGCGCTTTCTCAATTTAAGTGTAAAAACCTGCATCAGAAGAAAGATGATTATCAGAGGTGCGATTGAGAGCAATGCTTCCCGGGCAAAGCGCGGGATAATCCTGATGAAAGAGCTGAGCAAGTGCCCCTTAGTACTGACTGAGGGTATGTCGATATCGCCGCCGATAGTCATATTACGAGCGAAGATGCCCCGGAAGAGAACAGCTACAATGGCTCCGGCTGATGCCAGACCGGCCAGCCCGAAACTGTCGGTAGCGTCTTTGGTCCGACCGTCGTGGACTCTGGCCACACCTGCGGCCAGCGCCAGAATAAAGGGCGTGGTAATTGCACCGGTGGTTGCTCCCGATGCATCAAAGGCAAAAGCATGAAAGGCGGGAGGGACGAAGACAGCGAGTATGAATATGATCGCATAGGTTATATAGAGCACATACTTGAGACGGATGCGACGCAGTATCCGCCAGAGTCCGATGGCGATCAGCAGGCCGACACCGACTGAGACAATGATGATGATTTGCCAGCGACCGAGTACGCCGCCGGTGAAATGGGCGATCTGGTCAGCCAGAATCTGCAGATCAGGCTCAGCAACAGAGATTAGGAAACCGAAGAAAAGGCCCCCGGCAAAGACAACCCACATCTTGTTGGATTTGACCAGTACCCGTCCGCCGTATTGAGCGATTGGTGTCGCTCCCAAGTCTACGCCGAGCAAAAAGATCGCCAGACCTGTAATGATTGTGACAGCGCCGATAATAAAGCGCCAGAAAGTCAGTAAGGGCAATGGTGTAAAAGTAAAATGAAGAATAGCAACAAGAATGGTTACGGGCAGAACGGAAAAAGTGACTTCTTTAAATTTTTCGCCTAATGCTCCCAAGATTGTTCCCGCTTTCTGTTTTTCATTGGTCGGCCCGGTTTACAAAATGATGCGATGGCGTGGTCGACGAATGTGTTGCTTGATGATTCTATTCTAACTTAATCCAGTTCTAAGGAGTAGATTTTTCTTGTTTTTCGTAATATGAGCCGCGATATTGAATGCACTGTCTGTATAAAGGGATCGGATCTTTCTTGGGTAAATCTATTAGCTTCAAGGGTATACGCCATATTTGAGATTCTGTGTATTCACTTATGAGTAGTTCAGGTGCCGAGAATCTCCATAACAATGCTTGCCAACAGCTTAGGCAGGATGCGCAAACTATAGTCGCGCTCAACCCGCTCTGTCCATTTATGAGCATCGAAACCGTAGCCGCCGAGATTGATCACCGGCAGGTCGAGTGCTTTCATTGTTTGCAGTGGAACTTGGTAGCTGCGACCCAGAGTCGGCATATTATTCTGCATGATTTGCAGTTCATCAGCGGTATAGGGAAGTGCCAGATAACTGAGATCGGAGATATAGGGATAATAGGTTTTCACTTTGAGCTCTTTACCATTGTCAAGCAGGTAAGAGCTGCCGGCTGTATGGTTAACACCCTCGGATAGATTCAGAGCCGCTTTGATGCCCTGGTCGACCATTCGATAGAAGTTGTCATCCGAATCGAGACAGGAGATGGCGGGATAGAAAGGCGGGGCATAACCTACAACTATACGCGGTCTGCGATCCGGCAGCAAAATCTCCAATTGCCGGATCAAATAAAGAGTTTGTTCTCTGGTATCAGCATTGGTCAGAGCCGGTGCGATATAATGATCAATCAGATATACTTTTTCTTGTCCCAGTTGTGCAGCGACTTTATCGATCAGTTCCGCCAGAGAGATGATTTCAAACTCGGGATGAATGGTCTCAGTCGGGATCCCGGCCCGCCCGGTATATTCACGCTGGTAACGGTAATATCTGGCCAGGGAATTTTCTGCCGCAGTACCCGCAGCCTTAAGCATCTTTCGCATCACATCAGCCGGCGTCTGCTCGAATAAGGGTACACTGATCAGGGCCCAAGCTTCGTGATTAGTCTTGACCGAGTAGACTTCCTTGAGATCTTCTACTTTTAAGGTAATGGGCGGAACGGAGATCTCACTTTCTGAGGAGTCGCTGTACTTGGGGTTGAGATTGATTTCATTAATCAGTTCAGCCAGGACCAGATTGGCATCAAGCCCGGCAAAAGGATCGCCGGCGTGAGTTTCCAGGGTGCGAATATAAAAGATGGGCATGATTTTGCCGACTGTGCCGCGGAAAAGATAATAGTCCTCATCGCCAGGGTACTGAGCGGTGTGATAATCGGTATTGATGACACCGCAGATTTCAAGCTTTTTGGCGTCACGCCATTGTTTCAGGACTTCAATGGCGGAGATCATACCGGCGGAATTACCTTCCTCATCGCAGACGAAGAGGGCGATTACATGGCCTTGGAAACCGGCGGGATTCTCTGCCAGCTGCTTTAACAGCAACAGCTCATTGGCGACACCTACTTTCATATCAAGAGCACCCCGGCTCCAAAGATAGTTGTCGCTTTCCAAATCAATTTGCGCTTGAGAGTAGAGGTTACGTTGTCCTGACTTCAAGGCGTCTTTAAGCCTGTCCGGTGTGGTGGCGAGATCAGCCAAAGGGCCGTAGTCGTCGACTTCAACAGTATCCGTGTGCCCGAGCAAAACAACAGTATTCTTCGATTCCTGACCGGAGACGCAGATGAGCAGGGAAGAGCGACCCAACGGGTCTCCCTTGGATTGGATGCGCACGATTTGTTCAGGACGGACACGGAAGTAATCCCAGTCGCGCAAATAATTCTCGATGAAGTCAATGATGTCATTTTCGCCGCTTGAGTTGACAACACTTCTAACACTTACCAGCCGTATCAGTAGTTCTTCCAGCTCTTCTGTCTTCATTGAAGCTTGATGCCTAACAGTTGATTCATGTCCTGTGCTCGTTCCCTCAGAAGTGTAGGATTTTTTATAGATCCGACCATTTGAAATTTTTTTCTGATCAGTGATAGCAGTTTTACCGCCCTGTGGATCAAACCTTTCCCGCATATTAATAATTACCCCTCATCTGTAGAATTCTCCGGCCTTGAACCGGTATTAATCACGTCAACAAACCGCAACTGCGTTTGCTTGGCATAAGCAATATAATTAGTTTGGCGATCTTGACTATGCCACTCTTAATCTAATGTAGTAATGGTCACAGTTCAAGCCACTTTTGTGTCCTTAAGCAGACGGCAAAACACTTGCCGCAAATTGTTACGGGGAAGCCTAGTTCTTGCTCTGTAATTTGCAGGGCTTTTTGTTCACAGGCTTTGGCATCGACGATCAGCTCTCGATCCATGCCGGCGCTCCAATTGGTATTATGCAAGGCCGCTGCCGGACAAGCTGTGACGCAAAGATCGCAATTCTCACAACCGGAGGTGAGAATTGGCTCATCCGTTATCAGTGGAGCCTCGGTTAATAAAACGGAGAGACGAATCGCCGAGCCATATTCCGGCGTAACCAGGAGACAGTTTTTGCCGATCCAACCCAGACCGCCCAGGGTTGCGACGGTTTTATAAGGCAGCGCGGTGCGATTATTTTCGTCGTAGAAACAGAGTTTTTTCGCCAGAGCTAAAGAGCGGAAGCCTTTCTCGATCAGAAAGTCTGCTCCCTGAGCAACGATACTGTCCAGACGGCGATTGAGATCTTGATAGATTTCAAAATATTCCTGATCAGGAGCAACTTTTACCTTTTCAATAATTGTTGGCGGCAACGGGATGGCAACCGAAACACCAACCGGATATTCACAATTTTCCACTCCGGTCAGGTCTGCTATGCCAACCAGTTCTGCTCCTGCGGCATAAAGCAATTCTTTTAAGTCGGTAGTAATGTCCATCCATTTCAGATATTAAGATGTAGTCTCACTTGCGATTTTCGGTTTAACCAATCCTTTCTTTTTAGCATAACGTTGGGTAATAATGGGAGTGATAATACTCGTGAGCACAACCCCAAAGGCGATTTGAGCAGTGGCGGTACTAGCATATGGTACCTGGTCAGGCGTGGCGAAGGCTATAATGCTGGGTATAGAGATGCTAAGCCCGGCAATTGAACTCATACCCAAGGTGGATATGCCGCTTTCCTTTAGTACCTTTGTCTCGACGAGCAAAATTACGGGGATCATCAACAGATAGTATATGGCGCTAATAACCACGCCCCCTAGTCCTCCTTGTTTGACAGCATCAATTAAATTGATGCTGGCTCCGAAGGACCAACCCATAAAGGGTGTCAGGGCCCCCACCATGCCGCCAAACATTTTCGCCAAATCTTTGTCGAGATTTCCGATAAGCAGTCCCAAGAGGATGGGAATCAGGACGGCAAGGATGGGCATCCAGTCGAGGGAGCCGCCCCTGATGATACTGAATACGAAAATAGGGAAGGCGGGAACGCAGAGCAGGCCGGCCAAACCAAAAGCCCCCTTATCTTGCTCAACACCATATTCACTGACCATGGCCAGGTACATGGATGGATTGATAGAGCAAATGGCGACAGTAAAGCCAAGCGCGGAAATGCTAAACGCTCCGACATCGATTCCGCTTAGGCCGAAAGCTGCCATGAAGGCTGCAGCAAAACCCAAACAGAGAATTATTTTTACAACAAGCAACACGCCTTGTTTTTTCAAGACCTTACCCAAGCTTTTAAGATCAAGCATCGCAGCAGAACAGAAGCAGACAAGACCTACAACATAGCCTGTTCCCTTGGAAGTCAGAAGTGCTTCCGTTAGTCCGCCGAATTGTCCCAAAAAGCCAGGGGCGAAAGTATTAACGAGGGCGGAAATAAGCATGGGAATCAAGAGCAAACCGCCGGGAATTTTTCTCATAAACTTAAGCATAGTATTGTCCTCTTCCGAAATTTATTTTGGTTGAACACTTTGAAAGATAGCCTGGATTTCATCAAGGGAAAGTGTACGGGCTGAGGGCACGACTATTGTTCCTGAGATGATTTCCTGCTCCAGAGCGTCAATCTCCTCTTGTATTGTCTGGGGGACGGTGTTCTTATAGTGATCGTTTTTTGCCAACGAAACACCATTTTCCTTTAAACCAATGACTTTAGTTTCACCGGTAATAACTTCCCGTGTCGTATAATTTTCAATGGCTTGATACAGAGAATTACCGATATCTTTGGTTACCGAGGTAATAATATGTTCCGCGAGATCTTTTTGGCCCGTCGCCATAAAGAGCGAGTATTGGTCGGTATCTACACCAATCATCGGCAGATCATTTTTGACCAGAACATCCAGAACGCCGAGATTTACAGAGCCGGCGGCGCTGAAGATGATGTCCACGCCATTATCAATCATACTTTGGGCAATTTCTTTTCCCTTGTCTATGTCTTCGAAGCTATGGGCATTTTCTAAATAGATCTGAATATCCGGATTTTTCTTTTTGGCGCCTTCGACATAGCCCACAGCAAAATCATGGATATTCGTATTGTCGATGCCACCGACAAAGCCGATTTTTGCCGTCTCCGTCGTGGAGGCAGCGAGATATCCGGCCAGGTAGGCCGCCTCACTGGCACGATAGACAATGCAATAGACATTATCTAATCCCCCTTTGCTCCAATCAACCTCTCCGTCGTACATAAGGAATTTAACATCCGGGTAATCGGCAGCATGTTTTTCTAGAGTTTCCTTCATCATAGAGGACATCATGACCACGTGATTATAGCCGTTGACCGCTTCCATAAAAACTTTCTCAAAGTTTTCCGCCTTATTGTCGTGTTCAAGGATAGTCAAATTGGTTCCGTGATCTTGCTTAGAAACATTTAGGCCAATCACCGCACTATCGTTAAATCCCATGTCTCCACGGTTGGCAATAATCAGGGCGACATTAGGACTGTCGCCGACATAAGTAATCTTGCCACCCGTACAAGCGGTCAGGAGCAAAAACATTGTAATGAGTAGAATAATTGCAATTTTTTTCATAGGTGCTCTCTGCCTTTCCGGATAGTAAATCTGGTGGTTACTGCTAAGTTTACCAGATATTATAAGTTTATCATATATTATTCGAATTAACCTGAAGAATATTCTGTGCTAATTTGATGATAATACCAGAGTAGAGTACAAGCTAATAATCTTATCAATAAACTATATATTAGATACTTTTATTGACAATAAACACTCAATTTGCTAGCATATTTGTACATAAATTAAGGCGCCAGCTAATTTTCTTTGTCAAGAATGGAATATTCCATAAGTCAAATTGGCGCTAGTAAATGAGAGGTGGAATATGTTGAGTTTTTTAAATGAAGCTAAGGCTATGCAAGAGAAACTTTCGTGGATTAGGCGCGAGATTCATAAAAAACCGGAAGTCGGCATGGACCTGCCGATAACAACTGCCTTTGTTATGGAACAGTTGGAAAAGCATGGCATAAAAGCGGAAAGAATCATTGAAAGCGGAATTTCTGCCTTAATTGAAGGGGGGAAACCCGGTAAAACCTTGCTTATTCGGGGCGACATGGACGCCCTGCCTCTGGTGGAAGAATCCGGGGAAGAATTTGCCTCTGAATTTGAAGGAAAGAGTCATGGCTGTGGCCATGATATGCATGCTGCATCACTTATCGGTACGGCCATCTTGCTGAACAAGTACAAGGATCAGATTCATGGCCGCGTCAAGTTTATGTGGCAGCCGGGTGAAGAAATCTTTGCGGGTGCAAAGGCCATGATCGAAGCGGGAATTATGGAGAATCCATCTCTGGATGCAGCACTGGACTTGCACGTTGACGCATCATCGCCTATCGGGGTTCTCAATTACTCCAAGGGACCCTTCACAACCTCAGCAGATAACTACCTGATTAAGATCAAGGGTTCCGGTAGTCACGGCAGCACACCGGAGAACTCTATCGATCCTCTCAATGTCGCAGTTCAGATCTATAACGCAATCGGCGCCATGCGTGTGCGCGAAATTAAGAGTTCAGAGTTCCTTGCTATGAGCATTTGCAGTATTAGTTCCGGCTCTTCTTTTAACATAATTCCGGACAGTGTGGAAATGAGAGGTACGATGCGGACCTACAATCCGGAGATCAGGGATTATGTTGTGCGTCGTATTGAAGAGATTACAACCCAAATAGCGTCTTTATATCGCGCGGAGGCCAGTCTGGAAATTGTCTCGAGTGCTCCTACCATTGTCAACAATCCGGAGATGGTAGATAAGGTCAACGCATACCTTGAGGACTTCGGCATGGACTTTGAGACTGATCCCAATTACCGTCTGTCTGCTTCGGATGACTTCGGTTATATTGCGCGTACCGTTCCTTCCGTGATGTTCTTCATCGGGTGCAAGCCTGAAGGTGTAGGAAGGAACTTCCTCCACAATCCCAAGGTTGTCTTTGACGAAGCCGCCCTGCCTATCAGCAGTGCTCTCTTAGCCCATGTGGCAATGAAGTGGCTTGAGGAACATGCCTAATAAATAAGTCCTATGGGCTTAATTTTATCAAGCAAAAGAGCATTTCATTAAATACTGCCATCTATTAAGTTGCCTGTTAGATCCTGTTTATTTGACAGAAAATGGTCACGCCACTATATTAGGAGAAATTAACATAGGTCATTGTTATCAATAGTTGGGATATCCATGAGAAAGAAACTGGAAGCATTTTTATCTAGCCATTTACCGCGCCAGCCACTCGTAAGCGATGAGGAAAAGTATTTATCTTTGATTTCGCGTGTTGCATGTATTTTTGCAGCGATGATGCATCTGTTCCTTTTGTTTTTTTACTTTGCCATTAATGTTTTACCTTTATTTTTAGTTTATCTGTGCGTTTCTCTGATTGATGTATTTCTTTTCAGTTTGGTCAAAAAACGTCGTTACCTGTTGTTCGGCCTTTTGTTCTCCGCGACAGCTATAATTCATACCTTTTTATCCGCAATTTATATGGGTACAGACAACTTTTTAACAGTGTATCTGCTTGTTACGCTGATGATGCAGATAATTATACCCTATGCGAAAATACTTGTTCGTGCTTTGGTGATCGTTGTACTGTGGACCGGCATGATTGCTCTCACTATTATTGATCGCCATATGACGCCTGTCTATGATCTTGCAGAAGCCAATACCATACTCCGTTTGTTTAATATTCAATTAGCATTTTTTGGTACTCTCATCCAGCTAACCATAGGAAACATCATTCGGGATGTGATCGCGAAATCTAACCGGGAAAAGTTGGAGAAATCCAACAATGAGGCTAACACGGATCCGCTAACCGGTCTTTTTAACCGCAGATACGCAGACACGTTCTTTAACAAGCTGAGCGCTGATAAGCTTGAGCGGGCCTGGTATGTCGCAATGCTGGATATTGACGGCTTTAAAGCGCTAAACGATACTCACGGCCATCTTGTTGGTGATAGTGCATTGGTATTGATCAGCGATTTCCTGAAGACAAGTCTGCGCAAAACCGATCTTGTGTTTCGCTGGGGGGGAGAGGAATTTCTGATTTTGCTCAAAGATGTCGATGCCCCCAGCGCTTTTCGTATCTTAGACAAGCTACGTGTTAGACTTGAGTCGGAAGATCTTATAGCAAATGGCAAGAATTTAAAAATCACTGTAACGATCGGTGTCTGTCTACTGGATATTGATAATGTGGAGCGAAGCATATATAAATGCGACCGTCTTATGTATGAAGGAAAAGCTTCAGGAAAGAATATGGTGGTCATGTAAGCGTTTCTTCTACGGAGACTGATAAACAAAGCCATCTCTTTGAGATCTGACCGGGATCACCGTTAGATATGAGATAGCGTGTTTGTAAGGTATGGTGCTATGTTTCAATTTTGCTTTTTCCAGGTCAGCAAACATAACATCAGACTTTCTTAAAAGGTGGCAAAAAACAATATTAGGATTATAATAAAAAACAGGGTTCTAAATTTTTTCTTCAGGAGTAGAGACCATGAAATATGATTTAGCCCTATCAATTATATTTTACGTTTGCGGTTGTTTTTATATGGTTTTTGGCGTAAGCCTGATAACTAATAACGCAAAAAGCAAAGCGAACAGACTTTTTCTATTTCTAACAGTTTTATTGGCAATTTGGTCATTTTCATACTCCATTTCAAATTCAGCGCCTACAGCGGAATTAAGTGCTTTTTGGAGATCTTTCTCCGTTTTTGGTTGGGGATTTTATAGCAGCGTTTTACTCCACTTTGTGCTTGTTATCACAAAAGTTGAAAATCGATTTAATAAGCGGAAAATGCTTGTTGTACTATATTTGCCCTCTGTAATAAATGTTATTCTGTTTGGACCCTACGGATACTTTATAGAAAAACAATATATAATGGTACAGACCATCTTCGGTTGGATGAACATGGCTCCTATTTATGGAGCAGGAATTTGGCTTAACTCCTATTACATTATATTTTCGATTGCAACTCTTATGTTGCTCATTAACTGGTATAGAAACTGTGAACTTAATACTTCTACAAAGTGGATGGCAAAACATTTTTTAATATCTATATTAGTACTTTTTATTATAGAATTTTCAATAGATGCGCTGCCTGACATTCTTAATAGAAAGTTTTTTCCTAAAATGCCCGTTATATTTCTGTTAATTCCGACAATGATGCTATTTATAGTATTGAAACAATTTGAGCTGATTGTTGAAAGAGAAAAATGCATATACTCCTTTCCGGAGATCGAAAAAAACCTGGATAGCGACCGCTTGCGTTTATTTCAAACAGCATCCGTTATGTTTATGACAGGCGGCGCAATATCCTTTTTAATAGGTTTTTTCGGTATGCAAGGAAAGTTGGAATATGAGCTTTTGCTCACTGCAGTTTTATTATTGATCGGGATATTTATAAGATTTATACCGTTCATAACGAAAAAGCATAATATGCAGAACACCATCTTCCTGGCAATATGTATGATAGGTATATCGCATTTTATGATATCAAATGCTGAGACAGGAGGGGCAGCGATATGGTCAATATATATATTGTTCCTTCTTCTTACCGTTGTCCTTGGCAGTAAAATCCATGCTACCATCTTCACTGTATTTTGCGTAACAATACAGGCCGCTTTTTGGATAATCTTTCCGGAAATTCCCATTACCATCGATGGGAACAAGTATACAATAAGAATTTTTGTTATTATGCTTTCTTATCTCGCTGTAAGATATCTGTCAACTGAATATGCTTTAAAAGTAAATAGTTATAAGTTGTTTGCAAAAGAACAAGAAATACTTGAAAAAATTTCTTCCAGTTTTATTTCGATTGATAGCGAAAACGCTAAAGAGAAAATTGATGAAATGTTGGAGATGGCTAACGAAATACTTGAATTCAGTCAAGCATATTTAATCGCATTCAGCGAGGATTACGAAGATGCAACAATTCTCAATACTTGTATAAAAAGTGCTGATAGCAAATCATTTCCCTATCATCCGGGAATGAAAATTAAAACATCTGCTTTGCCCATTGGTATGTCTCTGATTGATCAGGATGTGCCTGTGTTGTGTGAAGACATCTCAAATATTTCCTCTGATAAAGCTGAAGAACAAATAGATAATTTAATATCAAGAGGCATAAAGTCGTATTGTGCACTGTCAATAAAAGTCGACAAAGGGAAAGACATACTTGTCGTTGAGTACAGTGACAGACTGGATATAAATCTCGCAGAAAGTCGGATAAACTTTTTAAAACTGATTGGAAACGTATTGGCAGATGCGAAGAAAAAGACCTTGTACGAGGAAAGACTATATAATTTCGCTTATTTTGATGAAACTACAAAATTGGCGAATAGAAATATGCTAAAAAAA
>JGI24709J26583_10000195_pt1 | contig 48633 bp, 33 predicted proteins | sample BioPla2DNA1_FD_26583 | JGI IMG/M metagenome (IMG submission 26583) | reverse complement strand
TGTATCTGATGGGCGAGGAAAAGCCAAGTCATATGGCAATCCAACGTTTTATAACTAAATACTTGAAAGACAGTATAGAGAATGTTTTTAAGGATATCTTTATATCAGGAAAAAATGACCAGAAGACACTAATAAGTTTTATGAATGAATTTAAAGAGCTGTACAAAAGACGTCCAAAAGTAGTAGTAGCTGATGCAGGATATGGTTCATATGATACTTTTAATAATACTCAAATTAGAGCTTTTTTAATAATAAATACCTGTAAATTACAAATATTTCATATAACTAATAACCTAACAAAAAAAGAGGCTGAAACCTCTTAATATGATTAATCCAAATTGTTTGAATCAGTTATTTAATTACAGCTTCTTTCTTTTTTATTTTTTGAAAATGGTATTAATACCTTCTTTAAGCAAATCGCCAAGAGAAGTCTTTTCGTAGATATTGTTTACAGTAATATCTCCCGAAATAGAAGAAGAGTTTATTTTTTCAACTTTACCATTAATAGATATGTCTCCATTAACTGTAGAGACATCAAGATCATTGATAGCGCCTCTTTTTGTTTTGATGTCACCACTGACAGTATTTATTTCGCATGAATTTACAAATAGATTGTCGATAGTGATATCTCCATTAACTGTAGAAATTTCCGTTTCATCAGCTTTAATGTAGACGAAATCACAATCACCACTAGTAGTATTTAGTATAAAATTTTCACAGACAAAACCAAAATCTTTAGAATCAACATCACAATTAATAGCCTTTATGTCAACCTCCTTAAATGTAGTTGTTTCAGGAAAGCTGATTGTTATATCTGTATCGGCTCTTCTGAAGAGTTTGCTTTCTTTTTTTAGTGGTTCGATGATAAGTTTTTCTTCACTGATGTACGTGTTATATAAATCGAGAGCTCTTTCTTCCATATCGATATTGATAGCATTGTCACTGCTAGTTTTAAAAGTTACATCACCACCAAAAGGGGTTATAATTCTAAAAAGTTTTAATTGATTAGTTTGTTTGTTCTGTTTTGTTTTTACAATGTCTTCTACATTACCGAATCTTGAAACTATCTCTTCTTCACTCATACCAGCTTCAATACCTAACTGGTAACGATTTTGGTATGTATTGACAATACTGTCAACATCAGCACCGTCTGCTATAGCTTTTTGGGTTAATTCTTCTATAAATTTTTCAAACATTATTTAATCTCCTTTAACATTTGTTCAGCTTCTTCGAAGCTTAGTTCATCATCTTTCAACATTTCTAAAACTTTTGTTCTGGTAAGTGGGTCAGAAATTGTTGTCTGTTCAAAGCCTAAATTGTGAATGACTGAATCTAACATTTTTCTAACTGTTGGGTATGAGATATTCAACTCTTTTTCAATTTGTTTGATATTACCAGCATTTTTTAAAAATACTAAGGCAAAGTCCTGTTCTTCGCTTGACAGATAATCAAATTTACTTAGCGAAAACTCTCCCTGGATTTTAGTTTTACAATCGGTACATTGTAATTCACTGATTATTAATCGATTGTCACAAACAGGGCAGAGGCCCAATAACTTTTTCTTCATATAGTTCACCTCGATGTAAATAGTATAAAATAAAATATTAAAAAAGTCAATTTATAAATTAATAAAATTAATAATTATATTAAAATTAATTAAAATATGGCTTTAAACAATTGATATATTTAAAAATATATGCTTGAATAATGTTTTTTCCTATGTTTTACTTTTAATTTACTTTTTTGGTATCTGGCAGGTAATATAATTTAATCAGGATAAAAGCTGAAAGATGATTTTGATAAAGTTGTTTTTATTTTCATATCAACATTTTAGTATTAGAATATATATAGTTGAATAAAAAGGATATTAAAGACAGTTTATAAAAGGAGATGCTGATAATGATTAATATAAATGAAGAAAAAAAAGTCCCGATAGTAAGTAGTTGGGCAAGTGATGATCTGGTGATAGTGCCAAAGGAAATATCAAATTGTTCTGGAATAATAATAAACGGCAAAAAAATTAAGTCGCTCATATTTACAACAGATGTAGCGATAATAATGAATAATAATGCTGATGCAATTTTCGCGGTATATCCTTTCACCCCTCACCCTTCAATTTTTTCAGCCATAACAAGTGTGGCCCAGGCACCTGTTTTTGCAGGAGTTGGAGGCGGAACTACCAAAGGAGAAAGAGCCCGTGAAATGGCTTTGCTTGCTGAATCTCAGGGTTGTATGGCTGTTGTATTAAATGCTCCAGCTCCAATAGAGACTTTTAAAGCGATATCCAAAAGTGTAATTTGTCCGATAGTAGCGACTATTGTTTCTGAATATACTGATATTGAAGAAAAACTCAAGGCTGGAGCTTCAATTCTTAATATCAGTGGAGGGGCCAATACAGTGAATATTGTAAAAAAAGTTAGAGAAAAATATCCAGAGATTCCAATAATTGCCACAGGTGGGCCTACGGCAGAGACAATATTAAGTACAATTGAAGCTGGTGCTAATGCCATATCCTATACTCCACCTACAAATGGAGACTTATTCAGAATAAAAATGGACAAGTATAGAGAGTCTGAAAAAGCAAGCTGTCTCGAAAAAAAAGATTAAAGCATTTATAAAAAAACCCTTTTTGAAAGTAAAAGGGTTTTGCTATAAGTGAGGTTATTTTTCATTAAGATAACCAAAGATTTATAATAAATAAAATATCACTTACCAGGATAATAGGATGTAATTTTTTAAAGTTACCCTTACAGATTTCCACAAATGTATAAAGGAAGAATCCAACCATTACACCATTAGTGATACCATAACTTAGAGCCATAAAACAGCCAGCTCCCATCGCTGGTAAAGCTTCATCTAAATTAGACCAGTTAATTTCTTTGAAAGCAGATAACATCATTACCCCGACAATTACCAGTGCAGGAGCAGTTGCTGCTGAAGGAATAGCACTGACCAGTGAAGCAAATGGTAAACTTAAAAAGAAACAAATACCAACAACAAGTGAAACTAAACCAGTTTTTCCACCAGCTCCTATTCCGGCTGCTGATTCGACATAAGTTGTAGTAGGAGAAGTTCCTAAAACAGCACCGATAGGAGTTGCGATAGCATCAGCAAATAAAGCTTTGTCCATTTTAGAACTGAAACCATGACCGGTATCCATTTTTTCGATATCCTCATCAGTGAAAATGCCGGTAGTTCTACCAGTTCCTACAAAGGTACCGATAGTATCAAAGTTATCTGAAATTGAGAAAGATAAGATAATTACTGAAACAGCAACAAATCCTGATGGATTGGCAAATAGTTCTCCTAAGCCCTGTGTTATGGCAATTCCAAACCAATCTTTATAAGCTGCGAAAGCTTCAATTAGATTATAAGTACCACCACTTGTGGTGATGTTTAATGGAATTCCAACAATAGTAGAAACAATTACACCAATTAAAATAGCTCCTGGCACCTTTTTAATCAATAAAAAGATGGTTGTAGCTAATCCAGCCAGGAAAACTGCCAGTACTTTTACATCCATAGATGTGTTGATCATTGGGATACCTGAAAAAGAAACAAGTCCGATGTTAACAACACCAATATAGATGATGAAGATACCAATGCCGCCAGCGATAGCATTTTGTAAGAAGACAGGGATAGATTTAATAATATGTTTTCTAATGTTAGTTACAGTTATTAAAACGTTAATTAAACCTGAAATTAATACAATTGCCAGGATAGCTGCAGGGCTGAAACCTAAAGCGCTTGACAATAGACCAGCGGCTAAAGAGTTTAGACCCAAACCAGGTGCAGTAGCATAAGGAACATTGGCGATAAGACCCATTAAAATTGTACAGATAGCACTTGATAAAATGGTCGCAATGTAAACCGCTCCGCTTCCACCATCTAACCCAGATAGGATAATAGGGTTAAGGGCAATAATGTAGGCCATAGCAGCGAAAGTAGTTAATCCTGCTGTTACCTCTGTGAGAACAGTTGTACCATTCTCTTTGAGTTTGAAAAATTTTTCAATCATGAATATTCTCCTTTTTAAAAAGAGACTATAACATTAAAAAAAGACTAAAGTCAAGGAAAAACAACATATTTTACATCTATTTCTAACAATTAAAAAAAGATAGATATTTTTCTCTTTTTCTCTATGGTTTGATAAAAAAGTTTGTTACAATGGTTATATCTACCCTAATTTTTTGGTGGAAATATGAGATAATATTTTTTGGGCAATCTTTTGAATCTGCTTATAAAAGTATAAAGGTAACAGGTAAGTTTATTAACAGAATCACAGGTTTCATCAAGAAGTATTTCAAATTCAGGATTGGACAGTAGTGGTTAAAATTGACGATTTTTGACACTACCAGTGTTGAAAAGAGGAAAAACAAATGAAAATAAAAAATGAAATAATAGAGTTAGAAGTAATTAAAAAAGGTGGAGAAATCCAAAGTTTGTTGTTTGAAGGTAAAGAAGTAATGTGGCAAGGTGATCCAAATCACTGGACAGGGAAAAATCCGACACTTTTCCCAATTGTTGGCAATACTTATAGTAAAAATTATCAGATTGATGGTAAGATTTACGCGATGAAAAATCATGGATTAGTTAGATACAGTGATTTAGTCTGTGTGAAGTGTACGGATGATGAAATAATTATGGAGTTAAAAGAAAGTAAAGATTCTCTAAGTAAGTATCCATTTAAATTTACTTATCAGATTAAATATTCTTTAGATAATAATAAAGTAAATATCGATTATTTTATTCGAAATGATAGTGATAAAGATATGCCTTTTACCTTTGGTCTGCATCCGGGATTTAATGTTGATAACTTTGAGGGAAGCTATCTGGAATATGAAAAGAAAGAAACAGTTAAACAAATTGTTTTCAGCGAAGGACCGGTATATGAAAAAGATGTTACTTTAGATAAATGGCCATTATCTTATGAAGAGATTATGAAGTATCAGACAATTGTCTATAAAGGATTAAAAAGCAAGTATTTTAAACTGGTTTTAAAAGACTATACTGTTAAGCTTAATGCTGAAGGATATCCGTATTTCGCTATTTGGACAAGCGATGATAAAGCGCCATTTATCTGTTTAGAGCCTTGGTATGGTCATGCAGACTTTCAAGAGAATACTGTAGATTTTAAAGATAGAGAAGGAATGATGTCTTTAAAACCTGACGAAATTTTTGAAACAGGTTACAGTATTGAACTGCTAAGATGATAAGGCCCAAAAAAGTTTTCTTAATAATGTCAGGTGTAAAAGCAATAAGTTAGGAAGCATAATTAAATATTAATTTAAAAGTCTGGCAGGAATTAAAGATTATCATTTTAATGAGTAACGTAGTTGTTTTAAATCTTAACAGCAAAACGGGTTTTGTGATAATTTAATTAGGAAAAGATTTCTAAAAAAAAGAAATCTTTTTAATTATTGACAATAAAATATCTTGTTAAAACGTTATATAAGTAAAAACAGCAAAATGATCGATTTTGATGAACAAGGTAACGATAAACACGGTAATGGTCAACAGAATTGCTTTAATACAGACAAACGTTTATGAATACTGCAATTACAAACCTAAGTTATACATTCAGGATAGCAAAGCAGTTTTTTTATTAACTTTTAAGCTGATAATCGTGAGTGCAAATATGTAATTGATGCCGTTTCAGGAGAAAATCTAGAAGATAAATAGAGACACTATCAGCTTCGCCCAGTAGAAATGCTGGGTTTTTTGGCAGGTAAGTCTTTTAAAAAGCAAAGAAAGAAGATGTAAAATCTGAATGTAAAATATAAAACATATTTTGTTTTATTGTATAATATATTGGTTGATAATGATCAGGAGGTATGAAGATGATTGAAATTAAGAATGTCTCAAAGTCATATACTAAAGGAATAAAATCTGTCGATGGATTAAATCTGACTATAAATAATGGGGAAATATTTGGTTTTCTAGGCCCTAATGGAGCTGGTAAAACCACAACAATTAAAATGATTACTGGTATTCTAGATGCTGATGAAGGAGAAATTTTAATTGATGGCTTTAATATCGAAAAACAACCAATGGAAGCTAAAAGACAGTTTGGCTTTGTTCCGGATAGTCCAGATATCTTTTTATCTTTAAAAGCGATTGAATATTTGAATTTTCTTTGTGATATTTATGGCGTTGAAGATAGAGAAAATAAAATAGTCAATTTAACTAAAAAGTTTGAAATATATGATGTTTTAAATAACAAACTGGAATCATTTTCTCACGGTATGAGACAAAAAATAGTTCTGATTGGTGCACTATTGCATAATCCCAATAACTGGATTTTAGATGAACCAATGACCGGTCTGGATCCAAAAAGCAGTTTTGATTTAAAAGAAATGATGAGAGAACATGCTGATGAAGGAAAAACAGTTTTCTTTTCTACCCATGTATTAGAAGTAGCAGAGAAGATGTGTGATCGAATAGGGATTATTTCCAAAGGAAAATTATTGTTTGTCGGAACAGTTGAACAGGCAAGAGAACAGTTTGCCAAAGAAGGCAGTTTAGAAAAGGTATTTTTGGAGATTACAGAAAATGCTTAGACGTATATTATCATTGAGTAAAGTATTAATTAAAACAAATATTATAGATGCGTTTTCTAAACAGCAGGGTCTTGGTAAAAGAAAACTGTCAACAATAATTCTGCTAATTTTAGCCTATGGTTATTTATGTGTGATAGTTGGAATTTTTTCTTATGAAACCATTAATTCTTTAATGGCATTTAATCAGCAGACAGCTTTTATCAGTTTAGTCTGTCTGATAAATGTCATCAGCACTTTATTTGAAACAGTGTTTACTAGTGCCAATATTTTATATTTTTCTAAAGATAATGAACATCTGTTGCCTTTGCCATTTCAGCCATTTGAAATTTTTGCTGGTAAATTAAATACTTTGTTAGTCTATTCTTATTTTTCAGAAATATTTCTAGGTTTAATACCTTTATTTGTTTATGGCTACCTGACAAAAGCTTCGATTATTTTTTATCTTTTTACCGTGATTGTTTTTTTAATCATACCGGTTGTTCCATTGCTTTTATCAGCAATGATAATGATGATAGTTATGTCATTTGTCAACCTGTCAAAACATAAGGGTTTATTTCAGACTTTAAGTGTCATTCTTGCTATTGCTGTATCAATGTCAATAAGTTTATATTCATCAAGTGGTGAAACTACTCCAGAACAGATGCTTGCAATGTTTAATCAGGCAGATGGTTTGGCCAAGTCATTATACCCATATTTTCCAACCTTGAAATTTGCCAGTGAAGCTTTGATTAATCTTTCAATTGTTTCTTTACTGTTGCTGGTAGCAATCAGTGTGATTGCTTATTTTGTGATGATAGTAGCCAGCAATAAACTTTATTTTAAAGGTGTAGTAGGAAACAGTACTACTGGCAGCTACTCTAAAAAGAAAGTGGATAAAAAAGATTTCGTTAAAGCCAATGTGGCTTTCAGTTATATTGCCAAAGAATTTAGATGCCTGATTAGAAAGCCGGTTTATTTTACCCAATGTGTTTTACCAGGTTTAATGTTACCTGTAATTATGGTCTTCACCTTTATGCAGGGAGTTGGCGGCATCGATAAATTAAATGCTGATAGCTCAAAAATAGCTGATTTTGATAAAGGTGGACAGCTTACATTTTCGGTTTTGATATTAATTTGTCTATTTATGTCGCTATATACTTATGTGAGCATTACTGCTGTAAGCAGAGATGGTAAAGCTGCGACATTTATGAAGTATATTCCAATACCTTTCTATCAGCAGCTGATCTATAAATGTGTACCAGATATGTTGCTGACTTTTGTCCCTAATTTTTTAGTATTTGTATATGTGTCTATTGCACTGAAATTACCTGTCTTACCAGTAGTATTTGCGATGATTGTCTTTGCGATATTTGCCATAGGGCGTAGTTTTTTCGGCATCATTATTGATTGTAAAAAACCAAAACATAACTTTACCAGTGAATATCAGGTTGTTAAAAGTAACTTTTCAATTTTTTATGATATTGTTTATAATTTTGTTTTGATAATTCCTTCAGTATTGTCCTTGATTTTCTTATCTGATTTACCTTTGATGGTAGTATTTTTGATTAACTTACTGGTGCATAGTGTTTTGACTTTAGGATTATTCAACTATATCAGTAATAAAGACTTTAAACTTGCTCAAAAGATTTATTAAAAGTCAGGTGGATTTGCTATAATGATTATTAGGTAATTATTATGAATGAAAATCTTATTGAATCAATTAAACAAAGAGCACTGGCAGATAAAGTTCCAATTATGGAAGATGAAAGTTTAAATTATGTTGTTAATTATTTAAAGGAAAACAAGATTACTTCTCTTTTAGAAGTTGGAACAGCAGTTGGTTACAGCAGTATCTGTTTTGCCAACAGTAATCCAAAACTGAAAATTGTGACTTTGGAGAAAGATGAGACAAGATATAATATTGCTGTAGAAAATATAAAACTGGCCAATCTTGAGAAGCGAATTATTGCTGTTTTAGCAGATGCTAGAGAATATCAACTGCATGATAAATTTGATGTTTTGTTTTTGGATGGACCAAAAGCTCATAATCAACAACTTTTAGAAAGGTATTTAAGAAACTTAAAAGAAGATGGAATAGTAATTGTGGATAATATGTATTTTCATGGTTATATTGATAATCCAGAGTTGATTAAGAAAAAAAGGCTTAAACCGTTAGTTTTAAAAATGGCCAAGTTTAAAGAAGATATGCTGAATCATCCTGATTTTGTCAGTGAATATATAGAAATCGGCGATGGCTTACTGATTTGTAAAAGGAGAGAAAAGAAAAATGAATTATAGAGAAGGATTTGTAGATTTTTTAAATAAAAGCAGCTCAACATATCATGCTGTCAGCGAAGTTGAGCGACAATTAATCGAGGCGGGCTTTATTAAATTAAAAGAGAACACAACCTGGATGTTAGAAAATAATCGTTACTACTATGTGGTTAGAAATCAAAGCAGTTTGATTGCTTTTAAAATTCCTGAAATAGCTAATGTTAAATCAGTTAATATTATTGCTTCTCATACCGATTCTCCCAGTTTAAAAATTAAACCAGTGGCAGACATTAAAGACAGTCAGTATAACAGAATAAATGTGGAAATATATGGTGGTGCACTTTTATCTACCTGGTTAGATAAACCACTGGGAATAGCAGGAAGAGTAACATTAAAGGAACATGGTGCTATTGTCAGCAGGCTGGTTGATTTTGAAAAAGATATGGCGATAATTCCTAATGTGGCCATTCATCAAAACAGAGAAGCCAATAATGGTTATAAATGGGACAAGCAGATTGATCTGCTTCCAATTATGGGATTAAAACCAGGTGAAGATTATTTTAATGACTTGCTCAGCAAGAAACTTCAGATAGACAAAAAAGATCTTTTAGCTCATGATTTATATTTTTATAACCGTCAGAAGGCGAGAATCTGGGGTGAAAATCAAGAATTTATTTCTGGTGGGAAATTGGATAATTTAGAAAGTGTTTATACTTCTTTACAAGCCTTTTTATCAGGATATAGTACTAATTCGTTAAATGTGTTAGCAGTTTTTGATCATGAAGAGATAGGATCAATGACAAAACAAGGCATGGCTTCCAGTTTTCTAATTGATGTTATTGAAAGAGTGTTTAGCAGTTTTTATTATGTAAACAGTGATATCAAAGCTATTTTAGCTAATTCATTTTTGATCAGTGCTGATAATGCTCATGCTGTTCATCCGAATCATCCTGAAATGTATGATTCAACAAATCAGAGTTATTTAAATAAAGGTGTAGTAATTAAAACAAGCGCTGCTCAAAGATATGTTTCTGATGCTATAACGATTGCAATTGCCAAAGAGCTATGTCAAAAAGCCGAAGTCCCATATCAGTTGTTTGCCAATAGAAATGATTCAAGGGGTGGAGCTACTCAGGCAGCTGTTGGAACTATCCATTTACCGATTAATATGGTGGATGTTGGATTGGCTCAATTGGCAATGCATTCAACTTATGAAACTGCAGGAAGTTATGATATTGATTATATGATTGATTTTATGCTGGAGTTTTATAACAGTACTATTACAGTTGACGATAATAGATATTTTATTTCTAAGTAAATTAAAAGCAGATTCTGATTAGAACCTGCTTTTATTCTGGTTTTAATAATTAAGCCCAAAGGTCAAATGGATAAATATCGTCTTCTTTATATTGAGCGATTTTGTTTTGAACTATTTCTTTATCCTGGGGATAGGTAACGCCAAACCATTCAGCAGATGTAGACATTACTTTAACATCAGCTTTTTTATTTTCAACAATATGAGCTACTGAAGTTGGAATTACCAACTCGCTTTTATCAACTTCAATATTCTCTTTTAAGAAGTCAATGAAATCTTTTTTCATCAGTGGGAAAACAGCAGGGGTAAAGCCCCAGTAGTTCATTGAACAGACACCATCTTCGAGTTTGATTTCCTGATTATCTTTAACCTGGTAGGCTTGACCATTCTTTCTGATGATTTTCTGAAATTCTTCGATGTATGCCAAGTTGCCACTTTCATCTTTTCTACAGATAGCTCTGGTAACAGCTCCACTATCACTTAAAGTTTTGGTTAATTGATAGCCAACCATTCCAAATAATTGGTCAGTTACTTCACTTTTTAAGAAGTCATACATGATTTTATATGATTCTTTACCATAAAAATCATCAGCATTGATAATCATAAACGGACCATCAATGTGTTTTTCGGTACATAATAAGGCATGAGTTGTTCCCCAAGGCTTGATTCTATCTTCTGGACAAGTGAAACCTGCTGGTAAATCTTTTACATCCTGATAGGCATATACTACATCCATAAAAGGTCTGACCTTGCTACCGATATTTTCTTCAAAGAGCTCTTCATGTTCTTCTCTAATAATCAATATAACTTTTTTAAAACCGGCTTGATAGGCATCGTAAATAGAAAAATCAATAATACTTTCTCCATTATTGCCAACAGTATCGATTTGTTTCAATCCACCGTATCTACTTCCTAAGCCAGCAGCTAATATAACTAATACAGGATCTTTCATTATTTAAACCTCCATACCACCTTATATATTCTAACCATTTTCTCTGCTATAATCAAGAAATGACTTGCAATAGAGGTCAATAAATACTAAAATATTGTTAGAGTTATAAGAAGGGATCAGCTAATATGAATAAAATGTTTGCTGTTAAAGGTACACAACTTGGAGGAGTATCTAGCCACCTTATGGTGGTGGTTTTTAACTCTGGAAACAAAAACAGGATGCTTTTTTAATGGGCGTCTTTTATTTTAAATAATTGATTAAAAACAGGAGGAAAGTCTATGGACCAATTAGAAAAAGTATTTTTTGCTGCTGCGGTTGATAACAATATCAATGTTGTAAAAAAAGCTATTGAAGATGGTGTTAATGTCAATGTAAAAAATGAACAAAAAAGAACAGCCTTGATGCGTTGCGCTAAAAGAGGAAGAATACAAATGACTAGACTGCTGTTGGATAGTGGTGCTAGTGTTGATTTAAGAGACTATCATGAAAAGACAGCCATAATGGGAGCTTGTCAAAAAGGTCATTATGAGATAGTTCAAATGTTACTGGAAGCAGGAGCAGAGGTGAATGCTGCCGATTACAAGGGTAATAATTCCTTAATGCGTGCAAGTTTCTATGGCTTTGTAGATATCGTTAGATTATTACTGCAATATCAGGCCAATCTGGATGACCAGGATATTAAAGGCAGAACAGCTCTAATGGAAGCTTGTTCATCAGGTAATGTTGCTGTAATTGAAGTACTGCTATCACGTGGTGCTGATATAAATTTACAAGATGAGATGGGTTGTACAGCGCTGATGAGAGCAGCTTATTCAGGATTTGAAGAATTGATTAATTTATTAGTAAATAATGGTGCTGATACAAATATTAAAGATAAAGATGGCAGAAAAGCTTATGATTATTACATTACTAAAAGCAGTAATGAGGAAATAAAGAAAATTTTAGCATAGGGGAAAGGAAAAGATATGAAAGTATACAAAACAGATTTTATTAAAAACGTTGCCGTATTAGGACATACTGGTGCTGGTAAAAGTGAAGTGTTAGAGTCGATTTTATATAATAATAAAATCACTGATCGCTTTGGAAAAGCGGTAGATGGCAATAGTATCATTGACTATGATTCAGAAGAAATTAGAAGAGGAATGAGCGTTTACTCTTCTGTAGTGCCAATTGAGTGGAAAGATTATAAGATTAATTTTATTGACACTCCCGGTTATGTAGACTTTGCCGGTGAGCAGATTGCAGCTTTATCAGTAGCTGATGCCGTACTGATTGTTGTCAGCGCTAGAAACGGTGTTGAATCTGGCACAATGAAAGCTTACAGACAGGCAGTAGCAAAAAATTTACCAGTTATCTTTTTTGTTACCAGAGTTGATGAAGAGCATGCTGAATACAAAAAAGTAGTTGCTGAATTGGAAAGAAGATGTAAAGCTGTACCTCTGGTATTTCCAATTATGGATGGTGGTAAAGCAACAGGTGTGGTAAACATCATTACCAGAAAAGCTAAAGTAAATGGTAAAGATGCAGAAGTTCCAGCAAACTTTGCCGATCAGGTTGAAAGTGGTCACTTTGAACTTTGTGAAGCAGTTGCGATGACTGATGATGCATTAACAGAAAAATTCTTAATGGAAGAAGAGTTCACTGAAGAAGAAATGATTGCTGGTGTTTCACATGGTTTAAGAGATGGCAGCATCAGACCAATCTTGTGTGGCAGTGCAACTGCCTATGTTGGTTTGGATACTTTGTTGGATACAATTGTTAATTATTTCCCTTCACATAGTGAAAAAGGTACAATTACTGATGTTAATGGCATAGAAGTTGAAACATCAAGTGATGCAGATTTCAGTGCTTTGGTATTTAAACTGGTCAGCGACAGTTTTGCACAAGCTTCGTATGTAAAGGTAATGAGTGGAACACTGACTGCTGATACACCTTTATTCAACTCGAATAAATCTGAAAACGAAAAGATGGGTTCTTTAGTTTTAGTTAGAGGTAAAAATCAGATAAAAGTTGATAGATTAGAATGTGGTGATATTGGAGCTGTTTTAAAATTACAAAACACTGATGTTAATGAAACATTAGCGACAAAAGCTAATCCAATTCAGTATGAAGCGATTGAATTTCCAAAAGGAATGCTAGGAAAAGCAATTTGGCCAAAAACCAGAAAAGATGAGGACAGATTATCAACAGGTCTGTCAAGACTGGCTAGTGAAGATAAGAGTATGATTTTAGTTAACAATACTGAGACTAGAGAACAGGTCTTATATGGTTTAGGAGATCAGCATATTGATATTATTGTTAATAAATTAAAATCAAGATATAAAGTTGAAGTTGACCTGACAGAGCCAACCGTACAATATCGTGAAACAATTACCGGTACTTCAGAAGCTCAGGGCAGACATAAGAAACAGTCAGGTGGAGCTGGGCAGTTTGGTGAAGTATTTATCAGATTTGAACCAAATCCTGAAGAAGATGAAATGGTATTTGAAGAAGAGATTGTTGGTGGAGCAGTAAGCAAAAACTACTTCCCGGCAGTTGAATCGGGTTTAAGAGAAGCGATGGAAAAAGGTGTTTTAGCTGGATTTAAAGTAGTTCAGGTTAAAGCTACCTTATATGACGGTTCAATGCATCCGGTTGATTCAAAGGAAGTAGCATTCAAATCAGCAGCCAGACTGGCATATAGAAAAGGGATGCCAGAAGCTAAGCCGGCACTACTGGAGCCAATTATCAGAGCAGAAGTGCAAATTCCTTCTGATTATGTTGGAACAATCTATGGTGACTTTTCTAAACGTAGAGGCATGATTATGGAAAATAATGCTATTGATGAAGAAACAACAGTTATCGTTGCTGAAGTTCCACAGGCAGAAATGATGAGTTATGCTACAGAACTTAGAAGTATGACTCAGGGTAACGGCTCTTATGTACAAGAATTCCTAAGGTATGAAAGAGCTCCTAAAGATGTTGCAGACAGAGTTATTGCTGCTGCTAAAGCAAGAATGGAAGAAGACAACGAAGACTAATTCTTATAGTTTAATTAAAAAGAAGCAAATCTAAAATGCTTCTTTTGTTTTATTGAAATGCTTTAAATATTGCCATACAATTAAAAAGAGAGGTGAAAATGATGATAATTACAAATGCTCAAGTTTTTATTGATGGTAAGTTTCATGATGTTGATGTCCAGTATGACGAAAATGAAATCATCAACATTGGTAAAAACCTGACAGAAAATATAAATGGTGAACAGATAATTGATGCTCAAGGGAACTATTTATTTGCTGGATTTATAGAAACCCATCAGCATGGTGGTTTTAGAAAAACTTTTTATCGTAATGAGTATTCTGAAAATGCCGAGAATTTCAATGGCTTAGATGATGTTAATTTTATTTTAAAAAAATTACCTGAATATGGAGTTACAACGGTTTTTCCGACCTTGGATGTGCAACCCATAAAAGATTCAGTTGAAGCTTTAAGAGCTATCAGAAAAGCCAGACAACAGGGATTAGGTGCTGATCCAATGAAGATTCATTTTGAGGGGCCGTATCTAAATCCAAAAAGGAGTGCCTGCCTGGATCCAAATTTATGTGTTTTGCCTTCAAAAGAACATACAATGTTACTGGTGGATAATGATTTAAGTGATATCGGAATTATGTGTCTAGCACCTGAGTTAGAAGGGGCTGAAGATTGGTGTCGTTGGATTACTGATCAGGGTGTTCATGTGGAAATAGGTTATACCCTATGTGATAGTGAACTGGTAAAAAAAGCTGCTGATTGGGGGGCTGATACAACAACTCATTTTTTCAATGGTTTTGAAGCGATGCATCATAGAAAAGATGGAGCGATTGTAGGTTGTCTGTTGGAAGATCGACTTACTTTTCAAATGATATGTGATGGTTATCACGTTAATAAACAGTGGATCAAATTGGCTATCAAGACCAAAGGAATTGATAAGATCTATGGAATAACAGATGAATTTAATTTTTCCGGTCTGGAAGATGGTGAATATGATAACGATTTTTATGGCAGAATTGTTGTTAGTGATGGTTTGGTAGCGGTTAAAGAAACAGGTATGATTCTTGGCGGTAATAATACCTGGGACAAGATGATGCGTCGTGCCAGAGATGTAATCGGTTTAAATGAAATTGAAATTGCCAAGATGTATGGAGAAAATCCAGCCAAATGTTTAGGTATTAAAGATCGCGGGAAGATTGAAATAGGAAGAAGAAGTGATTTCTGTTTAATGGATAAGGATTATAATGTGCTGAAAACAATTATCAAGGGCAAAGTATATTATGAAAAATAAGTAGCGTTGAATTACTTTTATACAGTTTTCCTTTGGGAAGAATTTTTAAAGCTTATTAAGGAATAACAGGAAAGGCTTTCGATATTATAGTGAAGGCTTTTTCTTTTGAAAGGTAAATGGTAAAATTAGAGCATGAAAAAATTATTGATTTTAGCAATATTGTTATTGACGATTGTTGGATGTCAAAAAGAAAAGTATCTTGAATATCAAAAACCAACAGGTGTTATAGCCGATATGAGTGGTTATCAGGGCTTAATCAGTGAACAGTTTTATGACATCACCGTTGATGAGATTCTCAAAAAAATTGAAAACAGGGAAACCTTCATTGTTTATTTTGGTTATGAAGATTGCCCCTGGTGTAATTGTGTTGTCCCTATTTTACATGAAGTGTCAATAGAAAAAGATATGCCTGTTTATTATATGGATTTTAACAATAGTGTCAACAAAGAAAATGTTTCAGGTATGAAACAGATCAGTGAGCTTTGTGGTAATGATCAGCAAGGTTTAAAAGAAGGTCAATTTGCTTTCTTTTTCCCAACGGTATTGTATATAAAACAGGGAGAAGTTTATAAAGTACATGTTGGAACAGTCTCTGGACATAATGGTTTTGTTGATCCTCTGACGGAAAAACAAAAAGAAAGATTAGCTTATCAATATAACAAAGAATTTGAAGGGCTGTTAGTCCTTGAAAATTAAAGATTATAAAATTATGTATGTTATAATTAAAAAGGAGATATCTGGATGAAAAAGATTTTATTAGTAGTTGTAGCTCTTTGTCTGTTAGGTGGATGTTTTAAATTTACAAAGGGAGAAGTAACCACTAAAAGAGCTGGAGATGTCTTGGAAATGTTTGAAAATAAAGATAGTTTTATTCTCTATGTTGGCAATAATGAATGTGAAAGCTGCAGTGATTATCGCATGGTTTTACAAGATTTAATAACAGAATACAATATTAATATTATCTATATAAACACCCTTATAGCAGAAGATGAGGAAATTATAAATACATTAATTTATGACTATTTATATCGATTGAATATAATGCCATCAACATATCTGATTAAAGATGGAAAAGCAATTGATATAAAAGAAGGATATATGGGATTACAACAGTTGGAAGAGTGGTTGAAAAAAAATGAATACTTACCAAAATGATGACATTATTAATGTAGCTTTAAGTGAAAAAGAAGTACTTAGACAACTTCAGCATTTAGGAGTTGTCGAAGATATGTGTCTGGAAGTGCATGTATCTTTTAGTAGTGTTGGAACAGTAATTGGAGGTCCAACTGTTTTTGTTGATGCTTTGTTAAAAGCAGTTGGTGAAAATGGCACGATAGTTATGGCTAGTCAGGATCGCAATAATACTGAACCGTTGTTTTGGGAAGATCCACCTGCCGCAATCAGATTAATGGATAAAATCCGCAAGCATACTCCTGGATATGATATTTATACTTCAGGTCAGCATTTAATGGGTATTGTGGCAGATAATTTAAGAGTTAGAAAATCAACTTATCATTCTTATCATCCAAATAGCGGTTTCATCGCTAATGGTAAGGATGCTAAATATTTGCTAGCTGATCAGCCATTATCTTTTCCTCTTTCTATGGATTCACCTTTAGGAAAAATGTATGAAAAAGAAAATAGCTATATCCTGCTTGTTGGAGTAGGTTATAACAGTGCTACAGGGCTGCACTTGGGAGAATATTTATCAGGATGTAGAAATATCATTTTACAAGGTGGTGCAATAAAAAGAAAAGGAGAAAGCATCTGGAAAAAATATTTAGATATTGAATTGGACAGCACTGATTTTATTGAAATCGGTAAAGAAATGGAAAAAAGAAAGATGGTGCGAGTAGGCAAAATAGGAAATGCAGTCTGTCGACTGTTCAGATTTGCTGAAGCAGTAGATTTTACAAGGGATTATTTGAAAGAGAGGTATTAGGATGAAGTTTCAAGGTGTCATATTTGATATGGATGGAATAATTCTAGATTCAGAAACTTATGCTGAACGAATTTTTGAAAAGATTTTTACAGAGTTAAATCATGAATTTACTCATGAGTTTTTTGTGACAGTACTGGGAATAAATTCAGAAGCTGAAAATAAGATTCTTATCGACTATTTTGGTAATGAGGAAGATGTTTTATATTTCAGAGATCAATTCAATTATCTGCTGGATAAAGGTTATGAAGAAGGAAAAATTGCTTTGAAAAAAGGTGCTTATGAAATAGTAAATTATTTAAAAGAAAAAAATATACCTTTTGCTTTAGCTACTTCTTCACCAAAAGAAAGAGTGGAGAAATGTTTTAATAATACGAAATTCGGTTCTAATCCTTTTGAATATGTAGTTACCGGTTGTGAAGTGGAAAATTCTAAACCGGCACCGGATATCTTCTTAAAAGCAGCTGAATTGATCAACTGTGACATTGAAAAATGTTTAATTATTGAAGATTCATTTAACGGAATAAAAGCAGGACGTGCTTCTGGAGCAACAACTTGTATGATAGTAGATATCTTGCCTCCAACTGATGAACTGATGGAAAATATCGACATGATAAAAGAAGATTTATTAGAAGTTAAAAGGATGATCAAAAACAGCTATCTGACAGAAAAAGAGTTGGCCAGTTATTTTGATCACACGAATCTTCAACCCTTTGCGACAGAAGAGGATTTCAAAAGATTATGTGATCAGGCAGATAGCTTAGGTTGTCGTATGATTGCGATAAACTCTTATCCGGTTAAGTTTTGCAAGGAGTACTTAAAAGATAGTCAGGTTCACGTAGGAGCAGCTATTTCTTTTCCTTTAGGTCAGACAACAATAGAGACTAAAGTGCAAGAAACTGTTAATGCCATCAAGGATGGCGTAGATGAAATAGATTATGTCATCAATATAGGCAAAGTTAAGGAACATGATTATGATTACATCAAAGATGAAATGCAACAGATTGTTAAGGTTTGCAAAGATAACGGCGTAACAGTAAAAGCAATATTTGAAAACTGCTATTTGACTGATGAAGAGAAAATTAATCTCTGTCATATTGCCAAGGAAGTAAAACCTGATTATATTAAAACCAGCACTGGTTTTGGAACTAGTGGAGCAACTGTAGATGATGTCCGATTGATGATTAGAGAAGTTGATAATCAAGTAAAAGTAAAAGCTGCTGGTGGTATCAGAGATTTAAAAACGGCCTTAAAGTATCTTGAACTTGGAGCTGAAAGACTGGGAACAAGAATGGCCGATAAAATAATAGAGGAATTTAAAGCGAAACAGTAAAATGAAAAATATCAGCTTAGCCATTTTAGCCCATGTTGATGCAGGAAAGACGACACTTAATGAGTGTCTTCTTTTTCATGGAGCGATTATCAAAAGTATGGGAAGAGTTGATCATCAGGATGCTTTTTTGGATTTCAATAAAATGGAAAAAGAAAGAGGTATCACAATTTATAGTAAGATGGCTAACTTTAGGTATAAAGACACTCATTTTTATCTGGTTGATACACCAGGGCATAATGATTTTTCCAGTGAGATGGAAAGAAGCTTACAGGTAGTTGATACAGCTGTTCTGGTTATCAGTGGACTTGATGGCGTGCAAGCGCATAGTTTAACAATTTTTAATCTGCTGAAACATTACAATATTCCAACTTTCATATTTGTTAATAAGATGGATATTGCCATAAAAAGTAAAAAACAACTATTAAGTGAGATTCAAAAAGAATTGGATGAAAACTGTTTTGATTTTACTGATGATGATTTGATTGAAAATATTGCTTTAGCTAGCGAAAAAACCTGGCTGGAGTATGAAAAAAGAGGCAAAGTTTCTCAGGAAACAATTACAAAAAAAATTAAAAACAGGGTTATATTTCCAGTATATTTTGGATCAGCTTTAAAAAATAAAGGTGTAGATAAACTTTTAGAAGGGTTAAACAAGTATACCGGTAAAGGGAATTATCCTCAAGAGTTGGGGTTGAGGTTTTTTAAAGTCAACTATGAAGAAGATGGCACAAGAATCTGCCACTGTAAGATAACTGGAGGCAGATTGAATGTAAAAGATAAAATAAATCAAGAAGATAAGGTTGATCAGATTCGTCTTTATAATGGTCAGAAATACGACTTGCTTCCAACTGCTGAACCTGGAATGATTGTTGGATTGAAAGGATTGAATACTATTATGGCTCATGATGTTATCGGCAAGGAGAAAAGAAAAGAGCCTATCTTAAATTCTTATCTGATTTATAAGGTTAGTTATCCAGAAAAAACAGACACCAATTATCTTTTTAAGCAACTTCAAATGTTAGCGCAGGAAGATCCAACAATAAAAATAAGTTATCATCAGCAGTTGAAAGAGTTAAGATTATCTCTAATGGGAAAAATTCAAATTGAAGTGATTGAAAAGATCATTTTTGAAAGAACAAAGATCAGGATAAAATTGGAAGAAGGTTCAGTTTTGTTTAAAGAAACTATTGCTCAGCAAATAAATGGATATGGTCATTATGAATCTTTAAACCATTATGCTGAAGTGCATTTAAAACTTGAACCTTTAGAAAGAGGAAAGGGTTTGGAAATTGAGAGTGCTGTTTCAAGCGATGTATTATCCAGCAGTTGGCAAAATCTGATTTTGACTCATTTACATAAAAAACAGCATCCAGGAGTTTTAACAGGAAGTGCCATTACTGACATTAGAATTACATTGATTAATGGAAAAGGGCATCTGAAGCGTACTGAAGGTGGAGATTTTAGAGAAGCAACATCTCGAGCAGTCAGACAAGGTTTAAAAATGGCTGATAGTATTTTACTGGAGCCATATTATAATTTTAGAATAAATGTCAACAGTGAATATTTAAGTAAAGTTTTATACGATTTAGAAACAGCTGATGCCACATTTACAGTTGAACAGGTGGATAAAGATTTAATGCTGGTTGCCGGTAGTGGACCAATTAGAAAAATGCAAAATTATCAAGACAGGCTTTTATCGTTAACTTCAGCTACTGCCAGGGTTCTGCTTTCCTTTAAGGGATATGATGTTTGTCTGAATCAAGATGAGATAGTAAAAGAGATAGGCTATGATAGTGAAACAGATATAGACAATCCTACCGGTTCAATATTTATTTCTCATGGAGCAGGATTTTATGTGCCTTATGATTATGTAAGTCAGTATCTTCATATTAAATCGGAAAAGGACGATTATTTTGAGACTAAATATAGTTCAACTACAAGAAGTACCATAACTGAAGAAGAGTTGAAAAGGGTAGTTGAGGCTGCAACAGGCAGAAATAAAAAAGATAAGAAAATAGTAAGAAAGAAAAAGGTTGATGATAATGAATCTTTTTCTAAAAGAAAGATTGTTCCCAAAATTAAAAAACCATATTTGCTGATTGTAGATGGTTATAATCTGATGCATTCCTATAGTGATAATTCAGCTTTTTTAAATTTTGATGGCACAAGAGATAAGGTCATCAATGATGTAGCCAGTTATGCCGGTTATAAAAACTTCAAAGCGATAGTTGTCTTTGATGCCTATAAAACAGATGAAGCAATTTCCAGAAGAATAAAAACTGCTACAGTAGAGATAGTTTATACTAAATCCAATCAGACGGCAGATACCTATATTGAAAAAATGGTTCATCAGAACAAAGACAAATATGACATAATAGTAGTCAGTTCTGATTTTGCGGTACAGAATATGGTTTTAGGTGATGGAGCAATCAGAAAAAGTACAAGAGAATTTATATTAGAATTAAAACAATTAAACGAAAAGGCGAAACAATATTTAAAGTAAGATTAAATTAATTGCCGGTTTATTGTATAATCTGGGTATAGAAAGGAAAAAAATATGAAAAAGTTATTAGTGTTTGTGTTAGCTCTATTATTAATGACGGGTTTAACAGGTTGTGGTAAAGATAAAATCAGTGATGATTGGACGGATTTAGAATTTTTACTAGATGGAAATAAATATAGTTTTCCTCATAAATTTTTGCCGTTTAACAGTAAAGGATGGTTGCTGGAAGAAAATGATGAAATCCAGCCTGGTGAATATACAGATGAGTACTATGAAATGTGGAACAATAGTTTTTATGATGAGGAAAATCAGTTGTATGCGACCATTTTAGTAGAATTTGAAAATGAAACTGATAAGGTTCAAAATATCAAGGATTGTACAATCTGGTGGATTTCTTTTTCGAGAATGCCTTATTTAGGAGTTGAATTAAATAATGTATACGAAATTGAACTGGCGAAAGGAATTAAGTGGGGTAGTACAGAAAAAGAAATCATAGCTGCCTATGGTAATGTAGCCGAAGATAAAAGAATTGCGGTAGAAGAAGATGGTTACGTGGCTTTAATTTACATAGATGAAACTGATAATATGTATTCGCAAATGATTCTTTATATTTTAGATGATGGTGGATTATTTATGGTCGATTTGGAAAAGTATCCATATGAATAAATGATAATTAACTGGACAAGAGAATCTTTTTCATTGTTTTTAATTAATGATTAAAATATAATAGTAGAAAGTATAGTGAAAATAGCAGAGGTACAATATTAAAGTAAAACAATATCCAAAGTAATGATATGTGGCTTTTGTTTATTGTATAATTTGGGTATAGAAAGGGGAGTTGTTGGTTATGAGAAACAAATTCAGACTTACTAGAATCCAAAATGTTAATCTGGTCAATGAGAAAATAGTTGATTATGTTTACAATGCGCTTATCCTGGCAAGATATGAAATTGAATATGATGAAGTAGCACCACTTTTAGAGAACAATAAAAGAGATAATGAAGTAGCTATTGCTGCTGACAACTTCAAAAATACTTTCTATCATATTTTGAATAATCCGGATGAGAAAGCGGATGCAGACTTTTTGCTTGAACTTCACGATATGCTAATGAAAGACTTGAATGTCGGGGTTAAAGCGGAGTTAAGTGAAGAACAAAAAGAAGAGTTGGCTGAAATGATTAATCAACCTGCTAAGTCAAATACCGAAATTGCCATCAGTGCAATGCTGTTTTTACTGGAGAAGCATCTATTTTCTGATGGAGATGTTCGAATTTCAATTATGTTTGCCAACAAGATAATGATTGACCATGGATGTGGTGTGATTACTGTTAGTGAATATAATAAGGAAAAGTTCAGAGAATTATTAAAAGAATTTCATCAGACTAGGGATTACAAAAAATTCAAGCAATGGATTTTCAGCAAATGTATTTCAGGAATGAGAGTAGAATATTAATAATTGAAAACAAACAGGCTTGATAAAATAAATTGTTGAACTTAAAGGGCAGTCAAGCCCTTTTTATATCAATTATTTTAAGGATGGTTGACTTGTCATAGTACTTTAATTAAAAAATATTTACTGAATCATAAATAATTAAAGTATGGCTGAAATAAAAAATACAGTAAAATTACTGCATTTTTTAATATGTTTTTTTGGGACATATCTGAAATTTGATATTGCCAGTCAGCAATTTCAAATATCTATTTAAAATATCAGTACTTCAAAGCCGTTATTTAGATAATCTAAAACACCTGCATGATTGTACATATCATCTAGTAAGCGAAGACCACTTTTTTTATTTTCTTCATAGACACCAAGTGCTTTAGAACAAGCAAGACAGACTCCTTGAATTGTACCATCATTTTTAAGTGCCAGATATAAAGCATTTTTTTCTTCTTCCAGTTCTTTAGGAAGAAGACAAGACATTCCTTCAAGAACAATTTTCACTTCATGACCAGCTTCTTTTAACTGTTTTGCATTCATAAGTGCATGTAAGAAACACATTTTCTTACCTTCCATGGTATAAATTAAGATTTTTTTCATACTTTAGCTCCTTTTCTTTATTTTTTAAAGAAAGCAACTGCTATGGCGCCAGGTCCAGCATGGGTTCCAATGACAGAGCCGATGGTGGAATAGCGAAGATTTTCTAAATCATTTTCCCATAGTGGTCGACTATCTTCAATATATTTTAGTAAAAGGGCATTTGAGATTCCAGTGTATCCCAATAGCACAGGTTTAGTAAAGTCAACACCTCCTGCTTTTTCTATTTCTTGAGAAAGCATATTGTTACCACGTTTAGAACCCATTGCTTTTCCAATAGCGTTAATATTTCCGTCGATTACTGAAAGCACAGGTTTAATATTTAATACTGCTCCAGCAACCGTGACCGATTTAGAAAGACGGCCACCTTTATGTAAATATTCGAGGGTATCAACTAAAGCGATGATAATAACTTTCTTCTTTTCTTCTTCTATTTTTTCTACAACTGTTTTTACATCTAATCCCTGATCAATATATCTTAAGGCAAGTTCAACTAAAATAGCTGTTCCAATAGCGACTGATCCACTATCAATAACATAGACATTATCATAATCTTGAGCAGCAATAGTTGCGCTTTGATATGTACCTGATAGTTTGGCTGGTAAAGCAATTACGATACAGGCTTCATTATTCTTTTTAGCTTCTTCGTATTCTTTCGCAAAATCTAAAGGGTTTGGCTGACTGGTAGTAGGTAGTACATCAGATTCAATCAGTTTCTGATAGAAAGTGTTGTGATCAATGTCTACACCATCAACATAAGACTTTTCGCCAAAGAAAACAGTTAATGGTACTACATGAACTCGATCTTTATATTCGGGCATTATTTCTGTGGTTGAATCCACAATTAATCTAATTTTCATTGTTTTCTCCTTTTTTAATTCAATTGCCTGATTAAATTATTTTATAAATTGTTAGCTATGTTTTCTAATCTATCACTGATAATTGAAAGGTAGCGATAAAATAATTTTCTTTCTTCTTCTGTGATTGCAGAGTCGACTTCATCTAAGATCTCATCAATTTTATCAATGATTTCTTTTCCGACCAGTCGACCCTTATCAGTTAAGAAAAAAGGACTCTTGTATCGTTTGGATTGGGCACTCTTGCAGATTACGTATTCGTTTTTTTCTAGAAAATCAAGAGAGCGGGAGACAGCTGCTTTGTCTTCTTCACATTTTTGGCATAATTCGGTTGCTGTTAAGCCATCAGTCTTATATAGATGATATAAGCAGGAAACATGTGTGCTTTTTAAATTGAAAGCAGCAATTTCTTTGTTTTTTATTCTATAAATGTTGCGACTAATACGATTGGTCAGCAAGTTAAAAGTTCCAAAACGATCTTTCATTGAGTCCTCCTTACTTATTGTTGATAAAACAACAAGACAAATATAGCATACACTTGTTGATAAATCAACAAGAAATAAAGTAAAAAAAAGAAATGTTTGTGAAAAAAGTAACTTTATTATCAGGTAAGCGTTTTCATGTTGTGAAATAATTGACAAGCATTAAAATAAGATATAAATTATTCTTGTATAAGAGGTAAAGAGTATGAACGAAACAGTTGTAAAAGAAATCAATAGCCTGGTGGAAAAAGGATTAAAAGCTTTAGATGGATTTATGGATTTAAACCAGCAACAAATAGATTACATTGTCGCAAAATGTTCAGTAGCCGGATTAGATAATCATGGCATTTTAGCAGCTAGTGCTATAGAGGAAACAAAAAGAGGTGTTTTTGAAGATAAAGCAACAAAAAACCTATTTGCTTGTGAGTATGTGGTAAATAATATGAGGCATTTAAAGACAGTTGATGTTATCAGTGAAGATCCAGTAACTGGAATTACTGAAATTGCTTCACCAATGGGGGTTATCTGTGGTATTACACCAGTTACCAATCCAACAAGTACCGTTGTTTTTAAAGCACTTATCTGTTTGAAAACCAGAAATCCGATTATTTTTGCTTTTCATCCATTTGCTCAAGAATGTTCTAAACAGGCAGCTGAAGTTATGTATCAGGCTGCAGTTGCAGCAGGAGCGCCTGAAAATTGTATTCAATGGATTGAAAACCCGAGTATGGATAAAACAAATGCTTTGATGAATCATGAGGATGTGGCGACAATTTTAGCTACTGGTGGCAACTCAATGGTTAAAGCAGCTTATAGTTGTGGTAAACCGGCAATGGGAGTGGGCGCAGGAAATGTTCCGGCATATATTAATGCCAGTGCCAATATTGAACAGGCAGTTAATGATATTGTCTTATCAAAAGCATTTGATAATGGTATGGTTTGTGCCAGTGAACAGGCTTGTATTGTTGATGAGGAAATCTATGATGAAACAGTGAAGATGTTTAAAAAATACAAAGCTTACTTTGCCAGCAAAAAAGAAAAGAAAATGTTAGAAAAGTATTTATTTAATGTTGAAAATAAAGCTGATTATCCAAAAGCTGTTTTGAATTCTAATGCAGTGGGTAAGTCTATAGTCTGGATTGCTAAAGAGGCAGGATTTGAAGTTAGTGAGGATACTTCTATTATCTGTGTTAAGTGTGATGAAGTTGGAGTAAATGAGCCATTAACTAGAGAAAAACTTTCACCAGTATTAGCCTTTATTAAAGTAAAAGATGCCAGTGAAGGAATCAAAAAGTCTAAACAAATGGTTGAATTTTATGGTTTAGGTCATTCAGCAGCTATTCATTGTAAAGAAAAGCAGTTAGCTGATGAATTTGGCAAAGAGGTTAAAGCTATGCGTATTATTTGGAATAGTCCAGCAAGCTTTGGTGGAATTGGAAATGTTTATAATTCATTTTTACCATCGATGACCTTAGGTTGTGGTACTTATGGCAGAAACTCAATTGGTGGTAATGTCAGTGCAGTTAATTTATTAAATATAAAGAAAGTTGGAAAGAGAAGAAATACAGTGCAGTGGTTTAAAGTTCCTAGTAAGATTTATTTTGAAAGAAATAGTATTCAGTATATAAAATCTTGTCGTGATGTAAACAGAGTGTTTATCGTTACAGATAGAAGTATGGTTGATTTTGGCTTTGTTAATAAAATTACAGAACAGCTTCATTTAAGAAGAAATGAAGTTTCAATTCAAATGTTCTGCGATGTTGAACCGGATCCAGATATTTCAACAGTAAGAAAAGGTGTAGATTTAATGCAGGCATTTAAACCTGATACTATCATTGCTTTAGGTGGTGGCAGTGTTATGGATGCTGCTAAAGGGATGTGGGTTTTCTATGAACATCCAGAAGTTGACTTTGATGATTTAAAACAAAAATTTATGGATATTAGAAAAAGAGCATTCAAATATCCTGAATTAGGTAAAAAGACTAAATTGATCTGTATTCCTACAACTTCAGGTACAGGCAGTGAAGTAACTCCATTTGCGGTTATTTCAGATAAAACCAATAATAAGAAATATCCATTAACAGATTATTCCCTGACTCCAACAGTAGCAATTATTGATCCAGAGTTTACAACTAATCTGCCTCCAAAATCGACAGCTATTACTGGAATGGATGCTTTAACTCATGCAGTAGAAGCCTATGTTTCGGTTATGGCTAATGACTATACTGATGGTTTGTGTCTGCAAGCTATTAAGATGGTATTTGAATATTTGCCAAGGGCTGTTAAAGATGGAGTAAATGATTTAGAAGCGAGAGAAAAAATGCATAATGCAGCTACTATATCTGGAATGGCTTTCGCTAATGCTTTTTTGGGCATGACCCACTCATTGGCTCATAAAATTGGAGCAGAATTCCATACACCTCACGGACATATTTGTGCGATTTTACTACCAGAAACAATCAGATATAATGGGCAGGTACCAACGAAGTTAAGTGTCTGGCCTAAATATAATATTTATCAGGCAGATAAAAAGTATCAGGATATCGCAAAACTGTTAGGCTTAAAAGCTGATACTGCTCAGCAAGGAGTGGAAGAGTTTGCCAAGGCGGTAGAAAGACTGATTGTCGAAGTCGGTTTGGAAACCAACTTCAAACAATTGAATATCGATGAGAACAGTTGGAACAACAAGATTGCTTCTATTGCTGTAGCAGCTTATGAAGATCAATGTTCACCTGCTAATCCTAGAGTTCCAATGGTTGAAGATATGAAAGCAATGCTGAAAAAGGTTTACGATAAATAATATTAAGTTTAAAGGGACGCTTAAAAGGTGTCTCTTTTTTGTATGTTGTCATAATAATTTTATTGCCCTGAATTTTACAAACAAATGGAAACAGAAATGCTATATTATAAAAAGAAGCAAAAAAATCAGTGGAGCAAATTTTAAGATATTTTCCTGATAAGTTCAACAGCAATAATCTTAAAGAGATAATTTTTTCAACTGTCATGTTTTTATATTGTTTTTTCAATGTGTTTACTTTTCCCTTACTGAAGGATTACTATAAAATAAAAATTCAGTTTTGAAGAAATACCACTAAAGAAATTAGAAAAAATTATATTTCTGATAGATATTGTTTTAATGTTGATTGGTGTTATTATAGAAAGCGCAGCCATTAATATATCATAAATCATAAAAGTATTGTTATTGGTTAGTATTATTAGTATCGAAAGGAAAGTTAAAATGAAAAAATGGCCTTTATTTACCTCAGTATTACAGTTGGTTGTTGGAATAGCAGCTATTATCGCTTATGTATATCTTGTAAGTGTTGGTGAGTCAACAGGAAAATGGACAATTACCTTGTTTCTAGCTGTTGGATATGTTGTTTTAGGTATAATTGGAATTATAGATTACAATAAAAGTAAAATTGATTAACAAAAAATTGATTTTAAATCAATTGCGGATGATTAGAGAAAGGACATTTTAGTATGACTGCTCAAAAGGGAGATGTATTTAAGTACAAAGAAAAAGAGTATTCAATTATTGCGATAACAAATCCACTGAATTTTAATCCAAAAGAATACGGAATCGTTCCTTCAGCGTTACATACTGGCTGCTGGAAGGGGTATTGGTGTGTTTATAATATAAATGATAAAGGTATTTTTCTAGAAGATCTGTATATTAATTCTAAAGATGATTTCTATCCCAGTATCAACAATGTTGAAGCAGTTATAAATAATTATAATTTAGAACTTGAGAAGTATATTGGTCATCACTTATATAAGGGCCTAAACATAAAAATGATGTTTTCAGGAAAGATTCTTGTTGGTGATGAATTCATTCGTGAGTATTATATTCATATGGGTTTTCAACGTGGGTGGGCTTATAAAGTTCTAATAGAACTGGTATTTGAGCAGGGACAGCTGATAAAAATTAATGATCAGAGTGAAATTGCATCAGAAATTAGAAAAGATATCAAATCAAAAAACAAATCTTATAGAAAAACTATCGATGATATTGCTAAATTTGTTGATGATAGTTTTAGTCTTGACTATAGAGTAAAAGCCTGGTGGCTAAAATAAAAATATCCAAATAATGTAAGTGTTAAATTACAATAAAAAAACAATAAGTATTAAAAATGGGAAAAAGAAAAGTAGCCGACATTAATCCTCAGCTACTTATATAAAACTTTTAAAACCATTTTTTCTTTTTGAAATACCATAGCATACTGACACAAACCAGTATACTGAGAATAATAACAAAGGGATAACCATATTCCCAATAAAGTTCCGGCATATGTTTAAAGTTCATGCCATACCAGCCGGCAATCAGAGTCAAAGGTAAAAATACTGTGGTTACAACAGTAAATATTCTCATAATCTGGTTTTGTTCGATATCAATCTGGGCCTGATAAGCTTCACGCATTTGGGTGATATAGTCTCTTAAATTTAAAACATAACTATGATATCTATGAACTCTGCCACTTATTATGGTCATATATCTTTCACCTTCAGAAGACAGAAGATTGTTATCGTTGGCAGAAAGATTATCTAGTATTAGATCTAACTGTTCATAATAACGTTTTAAAGCTAACAACTCTTTACGATATGCGATAATCTTTTCCAGATAGTTCTGTTTAGAATTCTTTAATGCTGAGTCTTCAATATCGGTAATTTTGGTTTCAAAATTTTCTAAATACCTGATATCGTCATGAAATAAATTCACGAAAAACTGATATAAAGCTTTTTCATTAGACAATCCTTCTGGTAAAAGAACAGATAGATTATGTAAACATTCTTCATTTTCACAAAAGATGAATAAATCATCATTGTCCATATAAATTAAAACTTTTTCTATTTTATTAGAATAAATATTGATATTATGCCATTCAAAAGTGAAAATATTTGATTTCTCAAAACTCTCAAAGGCAAAAGTCTGTTTGGTATTGATATAATCTATTACATCTGGCTCAAGAAAAGCGGTTATTGTGCTGATTTTTGAAAAAAGTAAAACTTGCTGCATGTTGTCACCTCATCAAGATTGGTAAACTAATTATATAACACTTAAGTTAAAAAGCATAAATTAATAATTTTTACAGTTTCAGGTTCAAATAAAAAAGTTGTAAATAAATTTCACAACTTCTTTAATAGTAAACTATTTTTTTAGAGCATCACGTATTTCAGTAAGCAACTTAACTTCTTCTGAAGGTTCTTCTTCACTTTCTTCTTCTTCTTTTTCTTTGTCTGCAGCTTCTTTTATTAATTTGTCTTTAAATCTGTTAACAAGTTTGACAATAACAAAAATAGTTAAAGCAATAATCAAAAAGTCTATGACTGTTGCGACAAGTGCCCCAAAATTGATTGCTACTTCTGCGGCTATAATTGTTCCGTCAGCCTCGACTATTGCTTCTTTAAGCACTATTTTCCAACCATTAAATTCAATGCCGCCAGTTAAAATAGAAATAATTGGCATGATTACATCATTAACCAATGATGAAGTAATTTTACCAAAAGCACCACCTATAATAACACCCATTGCCATATCCAAGACATTACCTTTAGAAATAAATTCCTTGAACTCTTCGATAAATCCTTTTTTCTCCATAACGTTTCTTCTCCTTTTTGTAATCCTTTTAATTATACTTGCAATTTATAAAAAATAAAGTAATTTATAATGTAGATTGGAAAAATTTACAATATTGAGGAAAACTGATATCATATGTGTTTTTTTATCGAGTTTGAATTATCATTCAGCTAATGTACTGGGAAAAGAATCAGTTGACAGGAAAATAGCAAACGGTAATTCTTTTTTACGTTTAAATTTAGATGAAAACACAACAGCGATTTATCTAAATGGAAGTAGTGGTAATGATGCTAACGATGGTAGCAGTAAAGATTTGGCAGTTAGAACTTTTGAAAGAGCAAAGCAGATTGCCAGCAGCTATCAAAATATAACTACTATTTTTATTACAGGTCAAGTTGAAATTAATGGAGAAATATCACTTGAAGGAACAAATGCGATAATTAAAAGAGAAAAATCTTATAATGGTTACCTCTTTTTTGTTGCTCCTTCAAATGAAGCTACATTATCTAACATTACAATTGATGGGAACTCTGAGCAGGCAACAGAAGTTAATAGCGCACTTATTCATTGCAAGGGAATTCTTAATATTGAAGAAAATACGATACTTCAAAACAATAAGATTGACCCTAAAAAAAATAGCCCAATAAATGGAGGCGGTGCTATTTTTTGCGATAATTCTGACAAAGGCTCTGAATGTGTTGTAAATATGATGGGTGGCATTATCCAGAACAATACATCTATACATGGTGGTGGTATTTTTGTTTATAAAGGAGCAATACTAAATATGTATGGTGGCAAAATATCGAATAATAAAGCATTAAATAGCAAAACCAATTCAGGATCCTATGACGAGATTGCTGCTGGAGGTGGAGTGTGTCTCCATGGCGGTACATTTAATATGTTTGGTGGATACATTCAAGAAAATACTTCTGAGGAAATAGGCGGAGGTATAAGCGTGGGAATTTCGACATGGAGTGGGTACGATAATGTATTTAATATGACTGGAGGAGTTATTGATGGCAACATTTCTCGTTCGACAGGTGGCGGACTGTTTATTCAAGCAACTTTCGGACAAGCAAAATCAGAAGCCCACATTACTGGTGGTAGTTTAACGAATAATAGAATGGAAGGTGAAGGGATAACAAATCATGGTTATGGTGGTGGAGCTGTTTATGTAAACGGTTATAATGAGCCTGGCTTTGGAAATGGAACACTCTATATGAAAAATGTTCTGATAACAGAAAATGAAGCGAAAGATGATGGTGGTGCAATTGCCAGCTGTCCAATCAGTAAAACTGTGATTTATTTAAACCAAGGCGGGGCATTGTATGGAAATAATGCAGAAAGATATGGGAAAGAAATTTTCATTGTCAGTCAGCAAACAGGTTATGGTGCTCATGGCGGGAATCCTACGTATCATATTGAACAAACAATGTTAGGGGGAGTTGCTTATAATTGGTTAAATGATGATAAAACTCCTTATCAAGGGCCATTAACAGGAATATTATTAGGAGATGGAGTAGCTATTAGGCTTCATACAGAAAGTGAAGGCATTGACAAAGAAAATCCACTAGTGAAAGTGTATATTGCAGGAAACTATTCAGCGACCAGAGGTGGAGCGATAGGTTCTAATGGTAATGTAATTATTGGTGTGCCAGATGAAGACATAGAAATTAAAGTAGGCAAAGAGTGGAATGACAACAAAAATCAAGATAAAATAAGGCCAGATAGTATAACGATTCGTCTGTTAGCTGATGGAAAAGAAGTTGACTTTAAAACAGTCACTGAAACTGATGGCTGGGAATGCTTATTTACCCAATTGCCTAAGTACAATTCCAGTGGAGTAGAGATTATCTATACAATTAGTGAGGATACAGTAACAGGATATAAATGTGAAGTTAGCGGCGATGTTACAAATGGATTTACAGTTACAAATACACCTGTTATAAATTTTTCAGTAACAAAAATATGGGATGATGCAGAAAATCAGGATGGAATAAGACCAGATTTAGTCACTATAATGTTAGTAGCTGATAATCAAGAAACTGGCAAGATTCTTGTTTTGAATGAAAACAATGATTGGACAGGATCATTTACCAATCTTGATAAATATAGTAGTAATAAAGAGATTGTCTATGAAGTAAAAGAAATTGATTTACATGAAGATTATAAAGATAATTATGATTATGACAATAATACTTTAACTTGTACTATCACTAACTGTCATATACCAGAAAAAATAACAATAAAAAGTATTACAAAGTGGGATGATGAAGATGACGTTGATGAGACAAGACCAGATACTATAACGATTCGTCTTTTGGCTGATGGAGAAGAAGTTGATTCTAAAACAGTCACTAAAACTGATGGCTGGAAATGGGAATTTACTGATTTAGATAAATTCAAAGATGGTGAAGAGATTATCTATACTATTACCGAAGATGAAGTTGCAGGATATGAAAGTCCAGTCATTAGTGGTGATATGACAGGAGGGTTTACAATCACAAATGTTTATAAGCCTGTACTTGTTCCAGATACAGGTGATAATTTTAATCCTGTTGTTTGGATTTCGGTGATGGTTGTTTCCTTTGTTTCTATAATCATCTTATTAATATATAGAAATAAAAAATTAAAGAAATAAAATGTATAGCAGTCCATATATTTACTCGCTTGTAAAATGTGGACTGCTTTTCTATGTTTATTATCAGCTGGATATTGTAAAATAAGAATATAAAAGAAGGTGAAATGATGATTGATATTAATTGTTTAGATGATGCTTTAGTTATTTGTACAACGGCATTTAAAAATCATCTATTAAAAAAGGCTTCTGAAAATGGTATTTTCTTAAATAGTAAGTTTATGTCTTTAGAAGAGTTTATGAAAAATTATTTTTTTGATTATGATTTTAAAGCACTTAAATATTTGGTTGATAACCATCAGATGAAAATAGATGTAGCTAAAACATATTTGAAGAATTTGCATTTCGTAGAAGAAAAAGATTATAACAATGAGAAATTAGATCAACTGGTTAATTATAGAAAAGAATTATCCGATAATAATCTTTTAATAGAGAATCCACATTTTTCTAAGTATATTCAAAATTGGGATAAAATAATTGTCTTAGGTTATGGTAAGCTGGACAAATTTTATCAAAATGTTTTTGATAGAATAAAAGCTGAAATTATTGAGTTTGATTTTATCGACAAAGATTTCAACTATCTTGAATTTGATACGATGGAAAAGGAAGTTCAATATTTATATAACAGTATTTCCAAGCTGCTGGAAAATAATGTTGATATCAATGATATTTATGTGATGAATGCTGATAGCAGTTATGAAAGCTATTTTAATCGTTATAATGATTATTTTCATTTTAAAATTGAAGAAAAAAATGAAAGCAGTTTTGCTTCTTTAACGATAGTCAAGCAGTTTATCGCTGTTTTAAAAAAGAAAGAGAGAGAGGCACTTGAAGAATTTTTAACTGAAAACAGTGCTTCAAAACATATAAACAGAATTATTTCAATCATAAATAAATATGTTCAGACAGAAGATTATATTGATTTGATTATTGATGAATTAAAGAAGACAAAAATTAAAAGTGAGACATACACCAATATTGTTAGAAGGGTAAATCTTTTTGAACCTTTTGAAGATAGAAGTCATGTGTTTTTAGTTGGTTTCAATGACAGTTGCCCAGCCTTATCAGTGGATACTGATTATATTACTGATGATATCAAGTATTTGGTTGGTTTAAGTGATGCTGAAGAAAAAAACAGGATTAAAAAGGAAAATCTTTTAAATTATTTATCCAATATTAATAATCTTTATCTTTCGTTTTGCAAAAACAGTTTAAGGGAGAGTTTTAATCAAAGTTCAATATTAGATAAAATGACAATTAATAATAAATTAAATAATTTTGATAGCTATTTGTACTCAGATAAGTTAAATAAATATCGATTTGCACAAAAGCTGGATCAATTTTCTAAATATCATCTAAAAGACAAAAATCTAGAAAAGCTATATGCCACATATGGCAAAAATAATTATCGAGAATATGATCATAGCTATAAAAAAATAGAAAAACAATTGGATGATTCACTTAATTTATCTTATTCACAAATCAATAATTATTATCTATGTCCTTTTAAATATTTTGTTGAAAGGAAATTGAAAATCAATGATCAAACAAGTCAATTTTATATACAGCTGGGAAATATCTTTCATGATGTTTTAAAAGAGGTGTTTGAAAAAAATATTGACGATATGACAATGATTAATGAAGTGATTGATAAGAAAATAAAGGAAGTTATTTCTAAGCAGCAATATAATGAAAGTGAAAAATATTTTACTAGAAGTCTGAAACAGGAGTTGCTTAAAGATATTGAAATCATTAGACAACAACATGGGCATATAGGCTTTAAAAACTATGAATATGAAATAAAAAAAGAAGTCCAAATTGATGAGAAAATTAATTTTAATGGTGTAATAGATAAATTAATTCATCAAAAGATAGATGATGATAGATTTATTGCGGTAGTCGATTATAAAACAGGTTCAGAAGTCTTTAGAGAGGATTTTGTTGAAGATGGTTTGTCTTTACAGCTTCCAAGTTACTTATATCTGGCCAGTAAGATATTTGATAAAGAAAATAAAAAATATGCTGGTTTTTACATTCAGCATTTAATCAATACCGATTATAAGTATGAAAAAAACAAAAATATCAGGCAAAAGAAATTTGATTCAATGAAACTTAAAGGAAAAAGTAATGGTGATGAAGGCTTTTATATCTTAGAGAGTTTTGACCAGTCATTTAGAGATAGTGAGCTGATCGATATAATAATTTCAAACGAAGATAAAATACGATATAAAAAAGGTATAGATAACAAAGGAGTTGAAGAACTGATTGAGCTTACTGAAGAAAAAATTGTTGAAGCAGGTAATTTAATTTTAAATAGAGAGTTTCCAATTACTCCTTATGAGTATAGTGAATCCTGTAAATATTGTACCTATAGTGATATTTGTTATCGAGTCAATAGTGATTTTAAGAAAATAAAAGAAATGGAGAATGATGATGAGTGAAGTTAAATGGACTAAAGAGCAGTTAGAGGCCATTAACTGTCAAATCAGTAATACAATTGTCTCTGCTGGAGCAGGAAGTGGTAAAACAGCAGTTTTAACGGAGCGTATCTTTGATCATTTAAGTAAGGGAATCAGTATTGATCGTCTTTTAGTTTTAACTTTTACTAAAGCTGCTGCTACTTCGATGAAAGAAAAAACCAAAAAAAAGATAATAGAAAATAAAGATAACAGATTGGAAAAAAACTTTAGAAAAATACAATTAGATAAAATTGATGGAAGTTATATTATGACTTTTGATGCTTTTGCTTTATCTTTGGTTAAAAAGTATCACTACCTGCTTAATGTCAGCAATAACATCAGCATCATTGATGAAAATGTGCTGAAAATTAAACAGGAGGAAATATTAGAAGATATTTTTAATCAGAATTATGCTTCCAAAAATAAAAAGTTTATTGAAACAATTAGTGATTTATGCATCAAAAATGATAATGCTTTTAAAGAAGCGATAATTTCAATTAATAATAAAATGGATTTAATTATTGACAAAAAAAGTTTTATTGATAATTACTTTGATTATTTTTTTAGTGATGATTTTATAAAACAACAAGTAGAAGAGTATCGCAATACATCTTTAAAATTACACAAAGATATCGGCAGGTGGCTAAAAAAACTGGCAGAAAAGCTATCTGGTCATAAATCAAAATTTATAACCGATGATCTACCAAAGCTGAAAGATTTTACTAACGATAAAACAGTAGAAGAGTTGGAATCAGCCAGTGAAGATTATCAAATCGGACAAATGAGAATTACTTCAGAAATAGATGAAGAAACAAAAAACGAGGCTTCTTTCTTCAAAGAAAAAATTGCAGCTGCCATTAAAGAAATAAAAGAAATATTTACTTTTCCTAAATCACAAGATCATCTGCAGATTGAAAGTACTAGAAAATATGTAGAAGTTGTTTTGGATATTATCAAACAGCTTGATGAAAAGACTTCTGAATTCAAAGTTGAAAAAGATTTGTATTCTTATATGGATATTGCCAAGATGTCAATTCAGGTAGTTAAAGAAAACGAAAATATCAAAAATGAAATAAGAGATTACTTTAAAGAGATATTAGTGGATGAATATCAGGATAACAGCGATTTGCAGGAAGAGTTTATTGATTTGATTTCTAATGATAATGTCTTTGTGGTTGGAGATATCAAACAGTCTATTTATGGTTTTAGAAATGCAAATCCTTTAAACTTTCAGAATAAGTATGAACAATGTAAAGATACCAGTTTTGGAAAAACAGTTGATTTAAACAAAAACTTCAGAAGTAGAAAAGAAGTAATTGACACAGTCAATAATATCTTTTTTCGTCTGATGGATCGATATATTGGTGGGGTTAATTATGATCAATCTCAAGCGATGGTCTTTGGACAGGAAAAATATAACGATCATCATTATCTAAAATCTGACTATTATCAAACGGAGATAATAAGTTATGATGTCAAAGTGGATGAAGTATATATTGATAAAAAAGGGAAAACGAAAACTAAAAAAGTTGATGCTTACCCTTTTGCTGATAAGCAATATACTAAAGAAGAAGTTGAGGCGATGATTATTGCTGATGATATCAAAAAGAAAATCAAAGAAAAATTTCAGGTTTTTGATGGTAAGGAATTAAGAGATGTAAAATATGGTGATTTTTGCATTATGGCACAAACCAAAAAACATTTTGATTTATTTAATGAAGTTTTATCAGCAGAGTCTATTCCGGTAAAAGTTGAACGTGAAGTTCAAATTGGAGAAACCGACATTATCAAAGTTGTTAAAAGAATCTTTATGCTGATTGATAATATTGTCAACAAAAAAGATTTAGAGATAAAAAAACATTGTTATGCTTCAATTGAAAGAAGTTTCTTGATTGAAAATAATGATGAGAATATTTATGAGACAATTAAACAGCTAAAAATTGAAGAAAGTTCAAGTTATATAAAATGTAAAAGAATTGCTCAGGGAATTGATGACAAATCGATTTTAGAGGTCTTTAATGAAATTGTTAAAGAATTTGATATTTATGATAAGCTTCATTTAATTGGTGAAGTTGAATTAAATGTGGCGATATTGGAATATATCAGCTCTTTAGCACTTCAACTTGGACAAATTGGATATAACTATAGTGATTTTTCTGAGTATTTAGAAAAGATATCAAGTGATGAAAATAAAAAACTGGAATTTAAATTAAATCAATCTGAAGATAATACAGTCAAAATCATGACAATTCATAATTCCAAAGGTTTAGAATTTAAAATTTGTTATTATCCGTTATTGTTTGGCAAATTTAATATTTCTGATACTAAAGGAGATTATCTGTTTTCTAAAGAGCGAGGAATAATTCTGCCTTGCAGGATTTATGAAAATAATATTTATTCAGGATTATCAGATACAGTTTTAAAGAAACTGTTTAAAAGAGATGAAGATCGTAAAAGAATTTCAGAAAAAATCAGATTGTTTTATGTTGCTTTAACTAGAGCGCAGGAGAAAATAATAATTATTTGTCCATTGGAGAAGAAGTTGACATCTTTTGACAATGAAACAGTAGAGAATAATATCAGAATGAAGTATAACAGTTTTTTAAGTATGCTGAATTCAATCTATGAATATATAGAGCAATATGTCTGGAAAATTGATTTGAGAAACGATATTAAACTAAGTAAAAAATATTTAGGCAAAAGGAAAGATGTTTTTGAAAATCTTAAAGCAGCCCAAGAAATAATTAAAGTGAAAGATGTTGAAAAGATAGTTGCTGAACCAGTTGAAAAAGTTAAGTTCTCTAAAGATATAGCGATTATTGATCAGACAACAAAAGAAGTTATGGAGTCTGGTACAAAGTTACACTATTTAATGGAAGTTGTTGATTTTAAAAATCCTGATTATTCAATTATTGATAATAAGTTTAAGTTAATCATTCAAAAATTTATTGAAAGTGATCTACTGAAAGATGTCGCTAAAGCTAAAGTTATTAAAGAGTATGAGTTTATTTATCAACAGGATAAGCAGCAAAAACATGGTGTTATTGATTTGTTATTGGAATATGAAGATAGATTTGTAGTCATTGATTATAAACTTAAAAATATTTCTGATGAAGATTATAACTTGCAGTTATCAGGATACAAAGAGTATATCGAATCAGTTTCCAATAAAAAGGTTGAATGTTATTTATATAGTTTAATAGATTCAACCTATCGTCAGGTGAAATAGATAAATATCAAAGAAGTCCAAATAAATACCCATCATTTAAATTTATCTCCTATATAATAAAGATAATAAAGAAATGGTGGGTTTTGTTTTATTAAAGCTGAATTTTGATAAGGTATAATATCAATGTATAAGAAAAAAAGAAGATAAGTTACAAGCAGGAGGTAAAAATGAAAGAGATTAAATGTCCAAATTGTGGTGAAATGTTTCAGATAGATGAATCAAATTATCAGTCAATAGTTAATCAGATTAGAGACCAGCAATTTACAGAAGACTTAAAATTAAGAGAAACTCAGTTAATTGCAGAAAAAGAAAATGCTATAGTTCTGATAAAACAAAAAATGCAAAATGAAATTGATAAATTGAATCTGCAGTTAGAGCAAAAAGAAAACGAAAGTAAAACCAATATCAAACTGGCAACTACTCAGACAGCAACCGACTATTTAAAGAAACTTGCTGAAAGGGAAAGTGAGATTGATAAACTCCAGAGTCAGATTCAATTAGCCCAACAAAGTTTTGAAAATCAACTTCAAAGACAGTTGAATGAAAAAGATAATCAGATATCTGAATTATCAAATCAGTTGAAAAATAAAGAAGATAAAAAGCAATTGGAAATTCAAAAGATAATAAATACAAAAGATAGTGAAATTGCCAGGTTAACCAGCAAGCTGGAGAATAGCGAAAGCCAATATAAGGTTAAAGAAAATTCAATAAAAGAAAAATATGAGAATCAATTAAAAACAAAAGATGATTTAATTGACTATTATAAAGATTTAAAACTTAAGCTTTCTACTAAACTGGTAGGTGAAACACTGGAACAGCATTGTGAAAACGAATTTAATCAGATTCGAGCGACAGCCTTTAAAAATGCTTATTTTGAAAAAGATACTGATGCTAAATCAGGAACAAAAGGTGACTATATTTTCCGAGATTATGATGATTATAACAATGAAATTGTTTCAATTATGTTTGAAATGAAAAACGAGGAAGATAAAACAGTTACCAAGCAGAAAAATGAAGATTTTCTGGCGAAGCTGGATAAGGATAGAAAAGTTAAAAATTGTGAATATGCAGTGCTGGTATCACTGTTGGAAAAAGATAGTGAATTATATAATACCGGTATTGTTGATGTTTCCTATAAATATGAAAAGATGTATGTTATAAGACCACAGTTTTTCATCCCTATGATTACACTATTAAGAAATGCAGCATTAAATACAATGGAATACAAAAAAGAATTAGCGATAGTCAGAAATCAGAATATCGATATTTCCAACTTTGAAAATGAAATGAATGATTTTAAAAATAAGTTTTCAAGAAATTATGAATTGGCTGCCAGAAGGTTTAAAACAGCGATAGAAGAAATTGATAAAACAATCATTCATCTACAAAAAACAAAAGAAGCATTGTTGTCTTCAGAAAACAATCTGCGACTGGCTAATAATAAAGCACAAGATTTATCAATAAAGAGATTGACTAAAAATAATCCAACAATGCAAAAAATGTTTGAAGAACAAAAGGAAAACTAGTTAATAAAGTTTGACAAAAAAAGAAGAAACTGAAATGTTTAATATTTGTAGTAAAAATTGCTTTTTTACCATCAATCTAAATAATGGTCTACTTATTAATGTAATGATTAGACTATTTTTATTTTCAATAAATTATTTATCGTTGAAAAGTATGTGTACTTACACTATTTTTGGGGAAAAGATTGATTATTAAAATAAGATAAAGTAAAATATGGGTGGAAGCAAATACTCTTATATAAATGAGTTTTTGTAGTTTTATGATGTAATTTTTGCTAAAACTGTTGAGAAAGAAACAAAAATGAAATTGAAAATGTACTAAGGGAGAAAACATTTTTTGAAATAGGAATAACCATCAAACAACGATTCAAATTGCTGATTGACAAAAACCCAATTAAGAATTAAGGAAAGGGAATATAATAAAATGAAAGTAAAAAAAATTTCACAAAGACTGATTTTCTTGCTGATTGTTTTATTAACAATAGTTAATATACTTCCAATAAATTTTACTGCTTTTGCATTGGAAAAAAATGATTTTGCCAGAGGTTCCAATTTGATTTTTGTACAGATGGAAACTTTACCATCTGGTAACAATACTGTAGTAACCTCAGCTGAAGAATTGTGTGACGCATTTGAGAATGCTGTAGATGGAGATGTCATTACTCTTGGTGCAAATATTGATTATGATCAGAGCATACTTGGTACGATTATTGTTACTAAAAAAGTAACTTTGGATTGCAATGGATATAAAATATCTGTTGATGATGCTTTATTCCAGATTGGTATAGATAAGGATAATCCTGCCGGTGAGCTGACGATAGTAAAGGCTCGGATTGAGTCTATATATGATGATGTAATAGATTATGTCTATGGAACACTTATTATCGAATCTACTTATGGTGAAGGAATAATTACTGATTATAATTTCATATCATATAACTATGGCAAAGTAATTGTAAAAGGTGGTAAATTTGATTTATATAATTCTTTAATATATGAAAATTATGACAACGCTGAAGTAATAATTGAAAATGCGGATATGACATCTGAATGTTATATTGTCGGTTATCTTAATAATAGCGGATGCAGCCTTGTTATTAAAGATGGCACATATACTGTAGATTCTTCTATTGTTTCAGGAGTATATAATGGCAACGTGATAATAGAAAATGGCATATTTACTTCAGATGATGACATATTTGATGACATAGAAGGCGGTAATATTGTAATAGAAAACGGCACATTTAATGTTGATTGGGGTATATTTGATGAAATAGAAGATGGCAATTTTTTAATAAAAAATGGTACGTTTTATTCAAGACGTTACATGCTTGATGATATAGAAGGTGGTAATGTAGTAATAGAAAAAGGTATCTTTACTTCCACTGAGAGTTGCCTGGGTTATTTGTCAGGCGGGACACTAACAGTCAAGGATGGAATATTTACCTCAGGTGATGAAAATAATGATTGTTGCGTTTTTGAGCTTTATGATGATTCGACATTAAATATTGAAGGTGGGGTGTTCACCTCAACTGACAATACCATATATGCAGCTTATAATGCTGTTGTAAATCTCAGTGGTGGTCATTTTATCAATACATCTGAAGAGGCTGCTTTTTATATAGAAGATGATGCTAAAATCAATATTGCTGATGGATATAGAGCTTTACCTGATGATAGGGAAGTAACAAATGCCTCTGAAGTGAAAATTGTATCTCTTGAAATAACTGTTACCTATATTTCAGAAGGTGTTGAACATGCCTCAGTTTATGATAAACCAGTAAATCAGATTTTTCCAACTAATCCAACCCATTCCGAAGGATATGATTTCGTTTATTGGGAGAATAATAAGGGAGATCATATCGAAGATCTAACTGTTTTAAAAGAAGATACAATGCTTTATGCTGTATTTTCTGATCGGACATATATAGTTACCTTTTACGATAAAGGCATTTATACTAAAGAAACTGTAGTATCATCTACAGAGTTTAATAAAGTTCCAGGCATCAATCGCACTGATAATGGTGATGGTTTTGCAGCCTGGAAATTAGGAAGTACAATTATAGATAGTGATACAACAGATCGAATTTATTCGGATAAGTTTTTAGTTGCTATTTATAGCGAAATGGTTATGGACTATGATCAACTGGTTACTGCGATTGATAATAAAAAAGAATATATTTTATTAGGTGCCGATATTGAAGTGAAAGGTACGATTGAAGTTGACTATGAGTGTATAATTGATGGAAACTTTTTTGGATTAATTCGTCCTGAAGGTTTTGAAGGAGCACTGTTGACAACTAAGGAAGGAGTAACTGGAGGCGGTGGACCAGGTGGTGTTGGTACTGATGGAGTTGTACTGACTGCTCGCAATCTGTTTATTGATGGTTCTAATTTAGATGCTAAAAGTTCAGCTGTCTATGTGAGCGCAAATACAACTCTTAATATGGATAATGTGATTATTAAAAACAATAAAACAAACATGGTTTCATGGAATTACAGGAATGAACCTTATTATTGTGAAGGAAATGGTGGGGCAATCTATATTGAAGATGAGGCCAGTGTATTATTAACAAACTGTACAATTCAGGATAATCTTTCTTCTAATATGGGTGGTGGTATTTATGGAAATAACACTCTTGACGAAGCTATGAACCTTACATTAAATGATTGTAAGATTTTAAATAATACATCTGTAACTAACTACGGCAGAGGTGGAGGCGGAATTTGTGTTGAAGGCTTTGCTAAGGTAGATATTACAAACTGTCTGATTGATGGCAATACAAGCAACAGTTATGGTGGAGGATTGGCATTTGGTTATTGCTTTAACGAGGATGATGAAACAACAGTTGTAAATATTACTGATTCAATAATTAGTAATAACACAGCAAACGATGCAGGAGCCTTAGAGTTAACACATAGCATTGTACATCTTTATGGAACAACTTCTCTGGAATATAATAAAGCAGCTGGTGATGGAGGTGCTATTCATTCCCAAAACGGAGGCAATGATGATGATACAATCATTTATATGCACGACAGTTCATCAATGTCATATAATGAAGCAGATGGCGATGGTGGAGCTGTTTACTTGTGGGAACAACTTTTAGTAATGAATGATAATTCCAGTATTCATCATAATAAAGCAGGAGAAAATGGCGGTGCTGTTTATGCTGGTTGTTACGGAGTGCGTCAAAACGGAGGAGTTATCAGAGATAACTATGCCGGTGAAAAAGGTGGCGGTGTTTATGGTAGTTATCAATACAATAACTTTGTAACCGGCATGATGTATGATAATATTGCTGAAGAAGCTGGTGATGATATATATAAAGATTGGAATTCTTGGATAGGATTGTATCCATCACAGCCTGATAGATTATACGGTGATGGAGATAGCATAAATCTAATGACTGTTGATGTAGAACCAATTACTGGTTATTATGAAGTGCCTATCAATGAAATTTCCGTTCCATATTTCGGTTGGTTTATTGATGGAGTTTATGTTGCTGAAAGAGTTCCTGCACCTTGGAATCCAAATGTGTATATAACTGTATATAACCTGGTTGAGGGAAGTAGATACAAGAATAGAATTGAAAGTGAACTCGTCTGCCAGGAAAATGATAATTTAGATTTTTTAACTGATGGAAAGACATACACTGGAGGTAAAGCTATCTGGTATGGCTTGCTTCTTGCTTATGATGCCAACTGTCCAGAAAGCAGTGACCATCAATATGATAAACAGGCTTATTCACAAAATACAAATGCGACTGTGCTAGACAATATGTTTACCCGTCCAGGTTATGTATTTACTGGTTGGAACACAAGTGCTGATGGTACCGGAACAGCATATAACAAAGATGATGAACTATTGATGGATAAAAGCCAAGTACTTTATGCTCAGTGGGAAAAAATTTATTCAGTCACTTATCAAGTTATTGGAGATTCAATTTATGGAAACCCTGATAACAGCGTTACTCCAATTGATGGAAAAGAATACAAATACAATGAATTGGTTACAGTAGATGACAATCTTTCAACAACACAGAATAATGTTGAAGTAGATGATGGAAAAATTCCTGGAACATGGGAATTTTCAGGTTGGAGTACAGAAGATTTCCATATTACAGCAGATACTACAATTACAGGTAGTTGGAAGTTTACACCTGACACATATAAAGTAACCTATGAGGTGGCTGATGATGCGACATACGGCAGTCCTGAAGGTATCACTATACCGACTGACAATACAGCATATGGCTGGAAGGCTTCTGTAGAGGTAGCAACAGCACTGTCATCAGACCAAGTTTACGCGAAAGTTGGCACTGAGAATGTACCAGGAAAATGGACATTTAGCGGATGGGACCATGACACTGGATTTGCGATTACGAAAGATACAGTCATCAAGGGTAGTTGGACATTCACACCTGAAACAATTGATGTTAAAGTAATTAAGGTTTGGAATGATAATAATTCTGTAGACAGACCTGAATATGTTGAAGTTCAACTATATCGTGATGGTGTTGCTTATGGAGACATTATTACCCTGGATAATAATAATGGTTGGACTTATACATGGACTGATTTGGCTAATAACCGTGTATGGACAGTTGATGAAGTTGGTGTTTTAGATGGCTACGAAAAAACCATTGCTGAAAATACTAATATATGGACTATTATTAATACCAAACCAGAGCCAATGCCAGATACAGGAGATAATATTAATGTCACTTTAGTACTTGTTATAATGTTTTTAAGTGGAATTGGCAGTCTTGGACTTACAATATATGGCAAGAAAAAAAGGATAATATAAAATTATAGGATTTATTTTAAGATTTAAAATATATCAATTATAGTTAAATAAAAAGTTTTAAATAGGCAAAAAAAGAGGGAGCAATCGTTATAGTATAGGTTGCTTCTTTTTATGGATAATTAAAAAAGATTAGAGGATAGCTTGTGAAGTTTGGGTCAAGTTTTGGGGTTTCGCCAAAAGAAGATAAAAAGTGGTTGAAAAAATCTAGTCTTTTTTTAAAAAGTCTGTTTGTAAACGATTTGAATTAGAATATATATTTAATTTTTCGTGTTTTTATTTCGCGCAGTATTGTTTTTTATCACTTTTATAGTATAATTTAAATATAATCATAGAAGTGATTTTTGTGTGTTTTAATAGTGTTTATAAATTACAAAAAAATCTTGATAAACAGAAATCGAGGGAGGGTCGGATTGATATGGTTAATCGGAATGTAAAAAAATTTATAACAACATTGATTATGTTTTTGATGTTGTTTACGAGTTTGTTTTCTAGTGTCATAAGCACAAACAAAATTTATGCCCAAGGAAATAATCCTCCTGTTACAGGAGAAGAAGAAAAAGCACAGCATCCAGAAAATCCTGGAGATGTAATGCTTTTTAAAGAGGCAGAGCCAGTGGAAGGCATGGTGAATGTCTGGGACATTACTTTAAGAATTGAAGGAAAAGACACTCTATTAACAAGTGATATAGTTTTAGTTATAGATACTTCTGGTAGTATGAGTGGCAATAAAATGACTTCAGCAATAAATGCTGCCAAAAGTTTTGTGGATACATTATTGCCTTCTGAGACGACTAGAATAGGAATTGTTCCTTTTGCCTCAGAAGTTGGAAACGTGACTCAACTCACCAACCAAGTCGGCACCTTAATAGATGCTATAGAGGCTTTAGCTGCTGTTGGAGGAACTTTCACTCAAGCAGGTGTTAAACAAGCGGAAGAAATGTTAGCAGCTTCTGCTGCTGATATGAAGCATATCGTTTTGTTGTCAGATGGACGTCCAACGTATTCTTATGATTTGAATAACAGAGACGATTATTTAATTCCTTATGGGGAGCGAAATAGAGAAATAGGAACAGGCGCACCATCTACAGCTTACACTTCCACTCAAGTTGGCGATGGTGGAAACTTAAGGGAATATTACGGTAGAGATTGGGTATCGACAGGATTTCTTCAAGGTTATTGGAGTAACAAATATTATAATCATGGAAATTCTGCCATTGCAGAGGCGGGATTTGCTAAAACATCTGGCTATAGGGTATGGACCATTGCTCTTGATGTTGATACAACTGGCCGAGGTATACTACAGCAAATGGCTTCAGATGATAGCTATTTTACGGCAACTGCGTCAGATTTAAATACAGTATTTGGCACAATTGCTGGTGAAATTGGAGCAGCAGTTAAGGAAGCTAAGGTTACAGATCCTATGGGAGCAGGCTTCCAAGTTCCTATTGGAGAAGTTAGCAATATTACTGCTACTCAAGGAACTCCAGAGTACAATTCTACAACAAGGACAATTACCTGGGAACCAGGTACATTAACAACGCCAATATCACCAGGCAGTGATATAAAATATGCAGAACTTAAATATAGAGTAGAATTAAATGATGACATTTTATTACAAACCCCAGATGAAAATGGAGAATATCCTACAAATGGAAGTGCTATTATCAGATATACTGATGCTGCTGGAAATGCACAAGAAAAACCTTTCCCAGTGCCTAGGGTCAACCCTGTTTTATATAAAGTAGTAAAAGTCTTGCAAGATAAAGATGGCAATGTAATTACTGTAGATCGTGATTTTGATATTAAAATAACAGGACCATGGGCAGATGGTGTTAATGAAAAAATATTTACATTAAATCCATTTGAACAATCCGGCACAAAACTTTTAACTGATTTAAGGTGGGATGAGACATATACATTTAGTGAAACTAGTACAAATGTTGGTAACCTAGCTGATTATGATATTACATATATTGTTAATGGTGTTGAGACTAATAGTTTTGTAGTTGCCGGTGATCAAACTGAAGATGTTGAAGTTAAAGTAGTCAACAAAGAAAAACCTGGTAGCATAACAATTATAAAAAAATTAGATCAATCAGCTATTATTCCACCGCCATCGCCAGCGAAAATGTCAGATTCTGGTGAATTTGGACTGACGAAGTCAGGAGCTAAAACTTCTCAAGTTAAATTTGATTTTGAAGTCATAGGACCAAATGGTTATGCAGAAAACTTTAGTTTACCGGAAAATAATTCTTGGGAAAAAGTATTAGATGGTCTTGCTAAGGGAATTTATACAATTAAAGAAACTACAACAGGTTGGACAACAACTATGCAAGTTAACCAAGATCCTGAGGTTTCTGCAAGCGAAGTCAATGTAACATTAGATTTTCCAAATTTAAAGCATACAGTTACTGTAACAAACAAACAAACTGAAAATATGACTGTTACAGCTGAAAAGATTTGGGAATATGCTCCAACAGATAAACCAGATATATGGTTCCAATTAATACGTATCAATTCTGATAATTCAGAAACTTTTGTGGGTGAGCCAAAAAAAGTTGTAAACAATTCTGTAACATGGAATCAATCAGATACCGGTTTAACAGAAAAACTTCTTAAATATGATGAAAATGGAAATTTATATAGTTATAAAGTACAAGAAGTAGATGAGGATGGTAATGATTTTGTACCTGCAGGCTATAGCAAGGTAGAAAACGGACTTACAGTTACAAACTCATTTATTCAAACAAGTGACACAGATATTACATCTATACGTTTTGAAAAAACATGGGAAGGTGTACCTGAAAATCTGACACCACCTAATATTACTGTACAAGTTATTGCCAACAGTCCGATTTTAATTAATCAGGTTGTTAGAACAGCAGTACTTACATATCCAAATGTAGTAGTAGAGTGGAAAGATCTACCTCTTAAGGATGCTGAAGAAAATATAATTACTTACACAATAAATGAGAAACCTATCAATGATTTTAATGAAGGAGATCCTGTAGTAACAGAAAGTGCAATAGAAAATGTTTATTGTGAGCCATCACAAAATCAAACAGATTGGCCACTTCAGAATCCAGCATTTATTATTACGCGTATAACAGGTCATAAAGCGTTTGTTGTTTGGACACTTAACCATGTTCCAGCAGTAGATCAGGTTCAATTGTTAAGAAATGTAATTGCAGCTTCTAAACCAGCTCAATACAAGCAACCGCTTAAAGATCTTGAGTCATACTTAGATCAAGGAGGAGATGCTTTTATATGGCTTGAAGGTCCAAATGTAAGTCATGATGTACTGCCAAATAATCCAAGTTCAGGCTTAATCACTGTTGAAGTTACATTTAACCCAGACGGTACGGTAAATGAAACAACAATTCATTTCCAAGGCGAAAATATTTGGACACACTTTGCGGTAGGAAGCTATTCAACTAAATTAGTAGAAATTACTAATACATATAATCAAGAAACAATAAATCTTCAATTAACCAAGACTTGGAGCGACAATAATAACCAAGACGGTATTCGTCCTGCACAAGTAGAGTTTAATATCTATGATGCGGATGATATGATCACTATTGTAAGAACCGTTACCTTAACGCCGGAAAATGGTGTTTGGCAACAGACCGTTACTGGCCTGCCAAAATACAAGAATTTCACAACATTAATTAACTATGTTGTTGTAGAAGTGGTGCCAGATGATTATATAGAAACACATACACAAAACGGTAATAATTGGGCCTTTAAAAATACCTACACACCGGCGACTACTGAAAAGACAGTGAGCAAGGTCTGGGATGACAACAACAACCAGGACGGCAAGCGTACAGACGTGACCCTGAAGCTGGTTGCGACGGTTGA
>JGI24709J26583_10000193_pt1 | contig 48920 bp, 35 predicted proteins | sample BioPla2DNA1_FD_26583 | JGI IMG/M metagenome (IMG submission 26583) | reverse complement strand
TAAAAGGCTGTATCCTTCATATCTAAAGGATCGAATAACTCTTTTTTTAAGAATTCACCATATTTCATACCACTTACTACTTCTATTATTGCGGCAAGTACATCTGCACTGACTCCATAAGCCCAGTATTCACCAGGATGAAAGGCCAGAGGACATCTTCCTAATTTATTGGCTATTTCTATAGTCGTAAGCGCATTTTCTGTAAAAAGTTTTTCATCTATTTCCTCAAAAATCTTTTCTGTCGCTTTACCAGCTTCACATTCACCGCCATACAAAAGTCCTGAGGTCATATTAAACAGATCTTTTATTCTCATTTCTCTTTTAACAGGAACAAGGTCCCCGTCCTCTGCAACAAGCTGATTGCGAAACCCTTCTAGATACTTGCCAACCGGCTCATATAGATCAATCATACCTCTCTCTACTAAAATCATAGTAGCCGCGGCAGTAATAGGCTTCGTCATAGAATAGAGCCTAAAAATAGTGTCCCTCCTAATCGGAGTTTGCTCCTCTTTAGATGCAAGACCATCCTCATGATAAAATATCTCTTCCCCATTTTTGAAAACAAGTAGATTAGCTCCGGGAATTTCATTCTGATCAATTGATTTACGGATTGCATTCTTAATATTAATAATATCTGCCTTCTCTAACATATCATTTGCTTCCCCCTTATTATTTTTGTACCCGGTACAGGCCAGTTTTGTACCCGGTACCGTATTACAAAAGGTCGAGACCTATTAATTGCTCATGGAGTGGCTTTCGTACTTTCTTTCTGGTGACCTCCACTAGGCCTAAGGCTGTCATGTCCACCAGGGTTGTCTTTATGGGATCTTTTTTGAAATGCTCTTCTAACTCGGTCATTAATCGGTCCTTATCCTTCTGAAGCTCCATATCGATGAAGTCTATTATTATGATTCCGCTAATATTTCTCAGCCTAAGTTGCTTGGCAATCTCCTTAGCAGCTTCTAAATTAACCTTGAGAAATGTCTCCTGAACCTTCTTTTTGCCTGATACAGCCTTACCAGTATTAACATCAATCACAGTCAAGGCCTCTGTGGGTTGAATTACTAGTGTTCCCCCTGATTTTAGCCACACAGTAGGCTTTAAGGCACCCTTTATTTTACTGTTAATACCATATAGGGATGACAGACTTAGGGTATCATCCTTATATAATCTTAGCTTATCCTTATCCTCCGGCTGATGCTGATTAAGATAATCCTTCATATTATCATATAGTTCTTCATTATCTGTTACAAATTCATCTAGTCGATCCGAATATCCATCCCTAATATCACAGATATATCCCGGTGGTGTACGATACAATAAGGAATACCTGCTTTTATGAATTCCGTATGTTCGGATATTTTTATATAAATCAACCAAATTATTTATTTCATTTACTATTAATTTATCATCTATAAATGCTGAATTAGTNCGTACNATTAACCCATACTCTTTAGTGACATAAGGCCTCACAAGGCTACGAAGCCTCTCTCTTTCTTTAGCATTCTCTATCTTGGTGGAGACTCCCACAGATGACTTGCCATATGTTAAGGCAACATATTTTCCAGTAAGATTAATATTTGAACTAACTACCGGAGCCTTTGTCTTAACTTCTTCCTTAGTAACCTGTACGATAAGCTCATCACCTGTCTTAATGCTTACTTCTTTCTTGCCAACAGCATCCTCAGCTTCATATGCCTGATTTGCCAAAATAGGGTATCGATTCTCAGCCATAGAATAATAGCACATCCTGCCATCTGCTATTTCTACAAATGCNGCATTGATATTCTTCACAATATTNTTTACCTTACCCAGATAAATGTTACCAAGAATCGTGTCATCAATAACAGGATTAAGTGACACCTGTATCATATCCATTCCATCAAATAAGGCAGATATAATAGTGTTTTTATTCTTTGTTATTACAAGCTTATGATTCATAAATGAATCCCCCTAGACCATTCCGACATAATTACTCTCTGAAAAACCCACGGTTCACTACTTATCAAGTCTATCAAGTGATATCAATCTATTCGACTCTTCATCCCTTGTATAAATCTCCAGTCTATGAACCTGCCAAGCATAAGGATTATACTGGATACCATTTTCAATGCAAAATGCCTCCATTACCAGCTCAGGCTTGAGATTAGATGCACTACCTGTATCCAAGCGCAAATATACCTTAGTATTATTTTCATAAACCTCTGCCCTACTAGCAGCCTCAATCAAGCAACTACCTTCATTACTATTAGACCCTTCCTTATTATCAGGGCCAGTTAGAAGCATGGCATTCTCTATTAGATTTTTATTATATTCTGCCTCATCAAAGCAAGCCATGCTAATCATAGGTCTTATGTTAACCTCTGTCTCACTTTTCTTAGTCTTTTTTAAAATAGTGATATCCTGCTTTGAATAGAAACTCTCAAAAGCCTCCCGAAATCTATCTCTTGTGACAGTTCCATCAACATCATCACCCATATCCCACAAGGAGTATCCATCCTTTAATGATACCAAATAATCCGCCGAGGATACTAAGGACATGGCAGTCACAGCCTTTTCATTTACTTCAGGCTCAGACAATATATGGAAGCCAGTTACATAGAACCCTTCAGACATAACCTCATTTATCCTCTTAATCATTACCTCAGGCTCATCACTGCTATTTAGACCTATATCCACATATTCAGCATCGCTGGTAAGACCAACACCTAAAGGTGCAGCAAAGGACATAATCTGATGAGGATTGTAACCCTTAGTATATTCACTATCAAGGCCTGCCCTACGAAAAGCCTTTTGAAAATATCTCATAACATCTAGATGGCCAATGAATTTCATGGCTCCATATTTTTGAAATTTTACTCTAACCTTCATTCCTTACCTCCTGCGCCCTGGGAACCCTCAACATCCATTAATGAAACTTCATTTTCATGATTTGACCCAGAAAGTACCTGCTCATTAAAGCAAACCCCTCCTCCAAATTGCTTGGCACCACAGTTGTAGCATAGCTCTCTACAGTTAGGTGTCTCAAGGCTATTCTTCGCCCTCCTATATTCCCTAAGTAGAAATGACTTGCTTACACCGGCATCTATTATATCCCAAGGAAAAATCTCATCTTCTTCACGCTCTCTACCATTGTAGAATGAAATTGAGAGACCATTTTCCTCCAGTGCCTTTATCCATTTGTCATAAGCAAAATGCTCGCTCCAGGAATCATAAAGGCAACCTGACATATATGCATCATATATAACCTTGCTTAATCTTCTATCCCCTCTAGCCAGCACTCCTTCTAGTTCGCTCTGCTCGGCCTCATGCCAATTAAACTTGATGCTCTTTCTATTCAGTTGCTCATTTATCTTGCTCCTTAAGAATCTTTGCTTCTCCAAATACTCCTCAGGTGTGTCCATCCTAGACCACTGAAAGGGTGTAAAGGGTTTGGGAACAAAGAAGGAGGTACTAGCCACAATGCTTACCTTTCCCTGTCTCTGATCCTTTGGTATATCATAGTATACTCTGGCTATTTTATCGGATAGTATGGCAATTCCTTCTATATCCTCATCAGTCTCGGTGGGAAGTCCCATCATAAAATACAGCTTAACCCTGTTCCAGCCACTTAAAAATGCCTCGCCAGCACCGTTTAGTATAGCCTCTTCGGTCAGACCCTTATTTATAACATCTCTAAGCCTCTGGCTACCTGCCTCAGGGGCAAATGTCAGACTGCTCTTTCTTATATCCTGAACCTTGCCCATAACATCCAATGAAAATGCGTCTATTCTTAAGGATGGCAGGGAAATGTTAACCCCCTTAGAGCCAAATTCATCTATAAGGAAATAGACCAGCTCCTGAAGCTGTGAATAATCACTAGAGCTTAATGAGCTTAAGGATATTTCCTCATGTCCTGTTGACTTAAGCATCTCATAGGCACACTTCTTTAAGTATTCAAGATCCCTTTCTCTGGTCGGACGATAGATCATACCCGCCTGGCAGAATCTACAGCCACGAATACAGCCTCTCTGAATTTCTAATACTACTCTGTCCTGAGTAGCCTTAATAAATGGAACAAGAGGCTTAGTAGGATAATAGGCCTCACTAAGATTCATTTCTACCTGCTTTTTAACCTTATCCGGTGCCCCCTCATACTTCTTCTCAAAGCCTTTTATAGTAGAGTCTTCATTATAGATTACATCATAAAATGCGGGTACATACATACCTTCAATACCTGCTACCTGCTCCAGAAATTCTCTTCTGGATTTACCTGCTTTTTTAGACTCCTTATATAGATCGAGGAGCTCATTATATGCCGTCTCACCCTCACCTATATAGAAGAAATCAAAGAAATCCGCAATAGGTTCAGGGTTATAGGTACAGGGTCCTCCCCCTATTACTATTGGGTCATCCTCGCTTCTATCCTTTGCATAAATAGGAATCTGCGAAAGCTCCAATATCTGAAGAATATTGGTATAACACATCTCATATTGGATTGTAATGCCAAGGAAATCGAAATCTTTCACTGGTTCTTGGCTTTCCAATGCAAAAAGAGGGATATTTTTCTCCCTCATCAACTTGTCCAAATCTACCCAAGGAGAATAAACCCGCTCGCAATAAGTATCCTCCCTGCGGTTTAAAATATCATATAATATTTGAATGCCCAGATGGGACATGCCTATCTCATATACATCCGGGAAACACATACAAAATCTTATGTCTACATCTTTGGGATCCTTTACACGCATATTCACCTCACCGCCAATATAACGGGCAGGCTTTTCTACGGAAAGTAGTATTTCATCGGATAGTGCTAATTTTCTCATCTTTTATCCTTTCTATATATCATCCTAAACATATTAAATCTGCTTAGTAGATTATATCGTATACTAATGCAAATTACAACGAAAGAAAATGCCTAAGATATGATACAAAGAAATATAAACTAGTTGTATAAAATCACTACCCCATTTTAATATATAGTTATAAATGCTACTTTAATAAGGATACTATCATTTCCTCCAAGGCTTTTAATTGATTATTTCCTGTTACATAATGACGTATGGCTTCATATGAAAATACTCCCCAATCCACCTTAACCTTATCAATAATGAATATAGCCAAAAATACCACTGCTGCACTAACAGTTCGAATAATCAAGGACCTAAAGGAGGCCATCTCTTCTGGAAGAACCTCTTCATCATCAGACTCATAAAAAAGTCTCTCCACCTTACTTCTTTTCCTCCTACCATAAGAAGAATATGCAGCCTCCTGATCTCCAGTATACAGGTCGTTCGTTCTTCCGCTAGTATCATATGCATTCATTTGCCTTAAGCAAGCCTCTCTTGCCTGAAGGATATACTCAGCCCGTGACATTCTCGGTCCTTCTTCTTTATAGTCATCAATAACCTTATATCCACTCTCTCTATCATCATATGGCTTGTGATTATCAAGGGTTGTCGGTCTCTTGAAAGCCTTATTTTCATCATATGATACAGAATCTACGATCTGCCTATTATTGTGACCAGTGTATTTTGGTTTATTAATCATCTCTATGGGAACAAATAGCTTATCATTTATATTGTTCGATAAGTTTTCTTCTATCTGCCGGTATATTTTATCCTCATATCCAGTATCCATTAGGCTTCCCCCTTGATAGATTATTTACTTATATATCCCATGAGTCCAAGCTCAAGCATGATGATAGCCCTTAGGGATTTTAAAACTCAAGCTTGTTCTTCTCTTAATTATATTACATATAGTTCTTATATATTCCCTCTTAACCCATGATAAACAAAAGAAACCTCCAATGAACATGCTTCTAATACACATTTTCAAGAAGGTTTCTTTTTATTATATAACTTATTTAGCAATAAAATTAATGTTATTATTTATGGCAAATTCCTCGGCTGTTTTATGAGTTTCTTAGATAATGAACCGCTATCTGTGTTCGATGCTCCAGACCTGTCTTTTCCAGGATGGTTGAAATATGATTACGAACAGTTCCATTGGTCAGATAAAGCTTCTCACATATATCCTTATTGGAAAGACCCTCAGCTATTAATCCAGCAATCTCCATTTCCCTAGGAGATAAAAGCATCTTAAACATCTGATTTGAGGTCCCTTCCGGAGATACCCTGCTTCTTATGAACTCCAGAACATCCTTTTGAAATACACTACCTCCAGAATTAATAACTCTTATAGCTGATAGAATTCTCTCCGCGGGACTATTCTTTAAAATATATCCATTAATGCCTGCCTGAAGGGCGCTAAGAATAAGTTCAGGCTCATCAAAAGTAGTTAATAGCAAAGGATTCGAAAGCTTCTCAGCCATAATCTCCTTGGCAGCAGTAATCCCATCCATTATAGGCATTCTTATATCAAGCATAACCACATCAGGCTTATACTTTCTCGACAATTCAACCGCTTCAAGCCCATTAACAGCAGTACCTACACACTCCAAATCATCCTGAGTCTCCAAAATCATCTTCAATCCTTCACGTATAATGGCATCATCATCAGCCAAAAGCACACTTATCACACTTTTCCCCTCCCTATCCTGTACCGGGTACGGTACCCGGTACAGTCCATTTCGGTACCCGGTACAGATTAACAGATTAAGCTACCGTAAATATATTGGTCACGCAGAACCCATTCTCGTCCTTGGCAAAAAAACATCTGCCCTTGCAGATTACAACTCTTTCTTCTATTGCTTCCAAGCCAAGGTTCTTTTCAATTTCCTGACCGCTGGTCCTTCCATTGTCTCTAAACTCTACCTTGATTATCTTATTATAAACTTGAATATTTAGATTAAACTCAGTGGCATTCGAATGCTTTAATACATTGGTCAAGCATTCCTTAAGATTGTCATGGATGCAAGCCCATATATCAAGACTGATGCTAGTCAAATCCCCCGTTGTCTTTAGCTTGCTGTTAATATTATATTTAACCTTAAATTCTTCCAGTATGGATGTAATATCATGAATACCAAGGAGGGACTTGTCAATCCTCTCCTCCCTAAGTGCAGTACGTATCTCATCCACACTTTCCCGAAGATTTATTATAGCCTTTTCCACAGTCCCTGTAGCTTTATTATGGTTATCCTTCATCTGCAACATAGCAGCCTCAAGAAGTATGATACTTCCCGATATTCCATGACCAATTTCATCATGAATTCTAGCCGCAATTCTATTACGTTCTTCCAAGGAAGCGGTGGTCTTTAAGGTTTTCATCAAACCGTTCAGGTCAGCAACTTTGCTTTCCAGCTTCATAATCTTTTCCTGAAGGTTTTCATTTTTATGTACGAAATACTCCTGTCTTATAATTGATATCCTTGAGATTATAATCATTATAATTAGACAAATAGAAAGAATTATTATATCAATATCTGGTGTATACACAAAAAAGAGTAAAATCGAAGTTATTATACTGATTTGATAATACATTTCTTTTGATAGTAAGAGCTCAAACATTTGTAGCAATAGGACAATCAAAAGTGAAAATAATATGTCAACTCCCATATATAAGCAGGCTATTATTGAGGCAGATATGGTAATTAAAATCAAGGATTTCTTTTTCCATAGCCTATCAATTAATATCTCTAATACAAATACACAGGCAAAGCTAAGAACCGATATAATAATAACAACCAAATCGGCCTTAGCATCAACCATCAACATATATGAGGCGACCACAGCCACCAGCTTTGTAATTAGATATAAGAGGGGCAAATCCAGCATAAATTCTTCCTAACCCTTTTTATAGTTTTGTGAAAATACTACTGCTCCGATTAAAAATGCTAATACTGAAAATAAAATAAGTATAATAACATTGGAACTTATATCTGCCATGGGATTATCCATAAGCTTATAAATTGAGTCCATGAACCAGTACTGAGGCNAAAGCCTAGCCATGTTCTGAAGGTTTTCAGGTGCCAAATCTATAGGGAAATATGCACCACCAAGTATAGCGCCAATCGTACTATATCCCATAATTAGTGCCGATACACCGCTCTTTGACCGAATAATAATCGATACACCAATTATAAAACATACAACAAAGAATGCTAACAAATTCATAAGCAAAAAGAGCTTATATATAGGAAAGCCAATATTTATTTCCGAGAAAAATATATAACTGCAATATATCGTAACCATTATAAAAGATAGGATAAACCCAAACATGCTATTTCCTAAAATATATTGCACAGGCCTTACAGGGCTTATGGTGATTCTATTATATATGCCATTGGCCCTATCATCGATAATCATAAATGATAAGATTATACCCAAGGCAAATATAATCATTAGAAAAAAACCAATAGTATTGCGAAAGCCTTCCTTTGTACCCGGTACAAAAAGAAAATTCATTGAAAATTGAAATGATATCATATATAATGACTATAATTAACGAACAGACAATACAAGGAGGAATACCAATGTCAACTAATGTTTATGACATACTACAGGAACGTGGGTTTATTGAGCAATGTACCCATGAGGATGAGGTCCGAGAATTATTAGGAAAGGAATCCGTTACCTTTTATATAGGCTTCGATGCTACCGCTGATAGCTTGACCGCAGGACATTTTCTTACTGTTATGGCTATGATGCATATGCAACGCGCAGGCCATAAGCCCATAGCCCTTCTGGGAGGCGGAACCACTATGATAGGAGATCCTTCCGGCAAATCCGACATGCGNTCTCTTATGACCAGAGAAACCATTGACTATAATGCAGGTCGATTCAAGGAGCAGCTTTCTAAATTCATTAATTTTAATGATGGAAATGCAATCATCGCTAACAACGCAGATTGGCTATTAGATCTAAATTATGTGGAATTTTTACGTGAAATTGGAATCCATTTCTCAGTTAATAAGATGCTGGCTGCAGAAGCCTACAAGCAAAGGATGGAAAAGGGACTTACCTTCTTCGAATTCAACTATATGCTGATGCAGTCCTATGATTTCTGGAAGTTAAATAAGTTATATAATTGTACCCTTCAGCTGGGAGGAAATGACCAATGGTCCAATATTATCAGCGGTGTTGATTTAATCCGTCGTAAAGAGCAGAAGCCTGCCTATGGACTAACCTTTAAGCTTTTGACCACCAGCGAGGGAATAAAGATGGGTAAAACCATGAAGGGTGCTGTTTGGCTAGACCCTAACAAGACCACCCCTTATGAGTTCTATCAATACTGGAGAAACATTGAGGATGTTAAGGTTGAGGAATGCTTAGGCCTACTTACCTTCCTTCCAATGGACGAAGTAAGAAGACTGGGTGCCTTAAAGGATGCTGAGATAAATAAAGCTAAAGAGGTACTAGCATTCGAGATTACCAAGATTGTTCATGGTGAGGAAGAAGCTATAAAGGCACAGGAAGCCTCTAGAGCATTATTTAGTGGCGGGGCAAAATCTGAAGATATCCCTACTACAACATATCCTGCTAAGAGATTCGCAGAAGGAATCGACTTAATAACCCTAATGTGTGATGCCAAGCTTGCAGTATCTCGCTCAGATGCACGTCGTACCATACAGCAAGGCGGCGTTACTGTAAACGATGAGAAGGTAGATAAATTTGATCTAGTTCTTACTGACAAGAACTTTGACTCAGACGGCGCTATCCTTGTAAAGAAGGGTAAGAAATCTTATCATAGATTTATGGCAGAATAAGTACTACTTGTTCCGCTTATACCAATCATAATATAAATAAGAATGGAGTGGATATTATGCAAGAATATATACCTTTTTTCCAGGCAGAAAAAAGAAGTATCGCAGAAAAACTGGCTAAATATTTTGAATACTCCGGCTTAGAAACAAAGATACATTATGATGAAAAAGATGACGTATATATACTGTCAGTACCCTCTTCAAATGAAAAGGAGGCCAAGAAACTATATCAAGCCTTTTATTTTGTTGAAAGAGATAGAATTGAGAAAGAAGAAAAAGAGAAAAAGACTTCCTTTGATAATGCTAATATCCCTTCAGACTCAATGGCTTCCTTTGATGATGCTAATATCCCTTCAGATTCATTGGCTTTATCTGATACTACTAGTATCCCTCCAGACATAGAGGACAAACCTGACGATGTCAATAATCCTTCAACTGCTGATGAGGATGTACAGCTGAAGATGGCCTATGATGAAACCGCTCCAACTAATATAAGTGACCTACCTGTCAATATGGCTGTTGATACAGATGATGGGACCACTCAACCTAAGGATCAAATCGAAAATGCCCAGCCAAAAGATGACATGTCGGTAACTGAAGGTGAGGCCAACCCACCCAGCTCAGTAAATAGCCTATTGTCTGGCTCAGGAAGCTATGTAATGAAATCCGAAAAATATAAGGATTACATCAGTACTCAATATGTATTCCTAATCCTAGGGGTTGCAGGAATCATATTTGTAATCTTAAATGCAATAGGGCTACTAACCTTCCTCAACGGAATATTTCCCAATCTTATAATGGGAGCACTCTTCCTATTCTTTGTCATGGTAGGTATATCAACGGCTAAAAAAGCCAGACAACTCAAGCTGGAAATCGATGACGAAATCCAACTGACCGATAAGATAAATAACTGGCTACGCAGTACTGTTACAGAGGAATTCTTAGCTTCAATCTCAAATAAAGAAGTATCAGAAGAGCTAGACTATATTAAAAAGACCGATGCCATTCGTGATATGTTAGTCAATGAATTCGGCGAACAAGACCGGGATTATCTAGATAGATTAATAGAGGAATTCTATAGTGAGAATTTTGATAAGACCGAGTCCTATACTGAAAAAGAATAAATTTATTTTAAAAGAGCTGTCGCAATAAAAATTGCAACAGCTCCTTTTTTTGTACCGGGTACAATATCCGACTGTACCCGGTACAATTATTTGTAATTCTTATATATCTTATTTCTTTCTGCTCTTTCTTCAGGGCTTAGCTTCTGGGCTTCTGCTATTTCATAGCAGCCAAAGCTATCATAAAGCCTTGAGGTTGGATCTACCTCAACAAATGTGCACCAAGGTAACCAGTGATACTGGCTCTGTAAGGTCTGGCTGGTGAAGTTTCCACTTTCATGGCCCAGTCCTGGCATAATATATCCACAGCTACCATCTACGTCACTTGACTGCTTGGTGTTCTTATGGATAAATTCTGCAAAGTCCAGATAATGCTCATCCTTAGTTATCAGATATAATCTATAATAGGTATATGAGCAGGCCGCCATATATACATCGGCACCGCCCCCTATGGTGATTATACTCTGGCCACTTATGGAGTATTTGTTAAAGGGATGCTTTGGCCAAATTGTTCTTACAGGGAACTTCCAAGCATAGGTCCAGGTCTCTGTATAATCGGCCGCACCTATGGCCCCCTCAAGCCATTTATCCTCACCGGTTAAATCATACAATGCAAGAAAGCCAAATATACCATATATACCAGCCTCTTTATCTTGAATATCTGTATTGTCACAGGTACCACCACGGTACTCTAGGTTCTTATAGGCATTCTCATATGACCAATCTCCCGCTCTTATTGCAGCATCCTTGTACCTCTCATCACCAGATACCAGATAAAACTGAACTAAGAAACGAATCACACTAGGGGTATTTGATTTTGAAGTCATACGTATGGAATTGTCACTATTATAGGCTCGATAGAAGCTTCCATCCTCATTCTGTATATTTACTAGCCAATCAGCTGTTTTCTTACAGAAGTCATACCATACAGGACGCTCGTCACCCTTTTTCTTCATATAAAGATAAGCATCCAATATTGCCTCAATACCATCAGCTAGCATACGCACATAATGAGGGTAGGGCTCAAAATCCTTAATATTGGGATTATAGCACATCTGAGGCAGGCCTGATTCTGTCATAGCCCTATTGGCCCAGAAGTCTATAATATTGACACCCTTCTCATAAGCATCAGCTACATTTTCCTTATCACCATAGCGAAGAAGCTGATAGCCGATACCGGGCTGTTGACCTACAAAGCCAAATTGAAAGGATACACTGGAGATATCCATATTTGGTAGCTGACAGGCAAAGGGTAGACCATATGAATCCCCATATTTTCTAGTATAACGATTAAGTATGTTCATACAATTTTTATAAAAGAGCTCATTATCTACATCAAACAGCTTATCTCTTAGCCTATCATAGGTTACACGCCATATATCTCTCATCATTAATTGGAAACTGTCATAATGGCCAAAATTAATGGCTACTGAATAATTCTGCTCAAAGCCCACTTCAACAGGATGGTTAATACGTTGAAATGTCTTTATCTTAGTATTATAATCAAGGCCGGCATAGTGCTTCCCATTTGGCGGAGGTAGCTGGCCATCTGCACCAGGATATACATAATCTATGGATAAACCATCGACTTCTGTCTCATTTTCAGTCCTAACCGCATAACCATAATAAAGATAGTTTAAGGTCCTCTTCTCTGGCCTGCTCATTCCAATAGCACCGGTTGTTATACTAGGATCAGTATAATTCTCTGACCTCATAATATTCACATCACGCATGGTAACATCCGCCGCCCAGCGAGAAAGTGCCGCTGTCTCACCGGAAGCAATATTTTGCATCGCAAAGACAGGCAGCGCATAGCAGGTCTCCATACGCCAGAAATATTCACAATCAAGATCCTTACCAAAGGCACCATCAAGTGCAAACTCATTCTGCTTGTACCAGACCCCTGGAGCAAAGCAGTTATAATCATGGGGATCATCTGATTCTGAGGCTACAAATGAAACCTTGGTAGAGAAGCCTAAATCATCTGCTGCCTTTAGCACCTCTACTCTTCTTTGAACCCGAAATCCCTTATCTCCTACTGAATAAATGTCTGTAAATGAAAACTCTGATCCTGAGGGCACTGCTAATATACCTTTAGCCACAAGCTGATCACCCTCTTTGCTTACATCACTATAAGCCTTGTCATAGAATTCGCTTATTGCCAAAACTGTCTTTACTGTAACGTACATAGGACGCTTATTATAATATAGAGTCTTATCATTCTTTTGAATTAATAATCCTCCCTTATCAAATAATAAGCTATAGTCGCCATACTCTAATCTCATAGTATCTCCTTTCAGATTAACCTAGGTTTGTCCTGCCTATCATTTTCATTCCCATTTATAATTATAGAAGCAACTTTTGATATGACTAATAAATGTCATACCTTTAGTAAATCTTACTATATAAAATTATTGTATTATATAGTTTCCTTAGAGACAATGATATAAACCCCTAATAAATTGATATATTTTATAATGAATTTTTACATATCTCATGGCCTTTATAAATTTCATAGAAGCCTATTTTAAGTTATGTTTACATAACATTGTTATGGTGACTTGCCCCGATGCAAAGCTCACTTAATCACCTCCAAGATAGAACAAAATACACACACTTTTCTATTGTCAACCACTCTCAAAATTTTAGTTGACATTTCAACTTGCTCTGCTATACTAATCCTATATCTTACTATAGGACATGAAGGAGATTTATTATCATGGATTTGAAGCAAGAAATTCTCAAAATACTCGAAAATAATAGAGGAAACAGCGTGAATGGTGCAAGGATAGCAGAAATGCTAAACGTCAGTAGAAGCGCTATCTGGAAGAATATTAAGCAACTTCAAAAGGAAGGCCATCATATAAATGCAGCACCAAATCGTGGTTACTGCCTTGAGACTTCAAATGATATTCTTACCGCCGAAAGCATAAGCCCATATCTTCAAGATAAAGCTAGGAACTTCCATCTGGATGTCAGAAAATCAGTAACCTCTACCAATACCCTAGCAAAGGAAATGGCTTCAGAGGGATGCCCAGAGGGTACTGTGGTTATAGCAACTGAGCAAACTGAAGGGAGAGGCCGAATGGGCCGTAGCTTCTACTCTCCTGACTCAACAGGACTTTATCTTTCCCTGATTCTAAGGCCTAAGCTTGATATAAATGATTCACTACTTATCACTACTTCAGCAGCGGTGGCTGTAGCACAGGCTATAGAGAAGCTAACAAGCCAGGATGTTCAAATCAAATGGGTAAATGATATCTTCATGAATGGAAAAAAGGTCTGCGGAATTCTTACAGAAGCATCCTTAAATGTTGAAAATGGTGGCTTAGAATATGCCGTGGTTGGAATAGGAATAAATGTGACCACAAAGAATTTTCCTAAGGACATAGAGGAAATAGCTGGCTCAATCTTCTCTGAGAAGCCAGATAATCAGCCAATTACATCTATTCTGGCAGCAGAGCTACTGAACAACCTATCCTATGCCATGGATAATCTTACTGACCATAGCTATCTTTCAGAATATAAGAAGCGTTCATTTCTTATAGGTAAGGATATATATGTCCTTAAGGGGAAGGATACATTATCAGCCAGGGCCATAGATATCGACTATAGAGCCAGGCTAGTGGTGGAATATCCAGATAAATCAATAGAGGCCTTATCCTCTGGAGAAGTCAGTGTTAGAATAAATCAGAATTAATATAAGGAGAAATAATAATATTATGACAACTACTAGACAGTTATCAACAAAGAAACTCATACTAACCAGTATGTTCACAGCTATAATATGCGTAATGTCCCAAATCACAATCCCCATACAGCCGATTCCATTCAGTCTATCATTACTGGCCATCTTTCTTACAGGCATGCTTCTTGAACCCAAATATGCTTTCTTTGCTAGCCTAGCCTATATACTCTTGGGTGCCTTTGGATTGCCTGTTTTTGCAGGGCTTAAGGGGGGCCTACATACACTTACAGGTATGACAGGAGGCTTCATAATGGCATATCCCCTTATGACCCTTACCACATCTATCTTCAATAGGTTGTCTAGAAGGATTAAAGCAAGGTCTATAAGTAGAAACATATGTAGAATAGCAATAAGTTCATTTGGTATGATACTTTCTTTAGCTATATGCTACTCTATAGGTACCCTATGGTTTAGCTATGTCTCAGGCTCCACTATAGGATATTCCTTAACTGTATGTGTCTTGCCTTTTATAGCATTTGACTTGCTTAAAGTAGCTTTAGCAGTNGGCTTTGGCTCAATCCTTAGTAAGCTAATATAGTTGAAGGGGGACACGNTTGATACAATCTTTTATCTGTTGCATTAAAGAATTCAATCAGACTATCCCCCTCAAATTGCTTAACACCACCGCTAGGTTCCACCAACCTGAATATTCAATGGGCTAATGTTGCATTATTTCAATACGGATATCCGCTTTCTCGTTCTCGTTAAAGCGGTACTCGATTTTTCCGTCACAGGAATGATATTCTTTTCCGTTTACAAAGGATTTCGTCGCTTTGTTTCTTAAGATAAAGGTGATGGTCTGCTCCCTGTTCGAAGTTATAGACACCTTGATTTCCTTTTCATTCCACTCCATACTCTCCATCTTTGCAAAGGTATAGAGCCACACCCCATCAAGCCTACCTTCCGCAAAATCATCGGGAAGAGTCGGCAAGAACTCCACAAATCCGGGCTCTGAATAAACGCACATCTCAATCAGAAGTGCAGGCATTGCGCCCTGAAGATCGGGAAACTGCCCTCTGTAAGGGAAATGTGCCGTTGCAAGGTTTCTTCTTACGAAGCCGTGACTAATCAGCTGCGACATGTTCTGGACAAACTCCTCCTTATCCTTCAGCCTTAACGCACAGAAGGCCCTGTGAATGATTCCATGTGCAGAATCATCCTGCTGGCCACGCTTTCTATTAGAAATCATTATTGCACGTGCCACATCTGGTTCCCTATCCACAGATACAGCTCTTCCGGGCCATAAATCGTAATGATGCGAAACATGTCTGTGATTATAGTTCTCCTCTATTGACTCCCAGGCCCACTCCTTAAGACCGCCTTCCTCATCGGTAAGGTATACGGGAAGATCCTCTAACTGCCGTGTCCATTTTGGAATATTCTCATCCTCTATACCGAGTATTCTGCAACCTTCAATGAGGTTTGTGAGCACCTCGCGGCATATTGCGATATCCATCACCGAGTTGATTCTGGTGGCATGAATGTCACTGCAGGTAACTGTTGAGTAATCAGGATTAGGAGTAGGATTCTCAGGCGAGAACGAAGGAACAAATATACTATTTCCCTTCTCATCCCTAAGGCATGCATAATCCTCAAAGAACAGTGCAATCTCTTTAAGTGCCGGGATAATCCTGTTCTCCAGGAACTTCTTATTACCTGTAACAAGATAGTATCCCCAGAATTCGTTGTATATCCAGCCCAAACACCCTGTCCAGCAGTAATGCGGATAAGTCTTTGAAAAATGATAGAACAGACCCGAATCTGGGTCGCAGTGAACACTTGCCAAAAGCCCTCTCGCATTAAAGAGAAGTCTGGCATTGGTTCTGAAGTCATCAAACTTGCTCTCATAGTATTTAAAGTAAACATCCATCTCGTCAAAGAGACCTGTATTGTTACCTGCACAGACCTGAAGATTGGTATTAATGTTGTGCTGTCCCCACATAGGCGGAATATCGCCCGTATCAACAATCTGGTAGAACCTTCCCATGTCGTACAGCTTGTCCATCATCATTGGATAAAGTTCCTTCTCGCTGTGACATTTCTCAAGGAGCTCCTCGCCCGAAAGTAAGCAGTCTTCCCTCTTACCCAGAGTAATATATGAACGGTTCATCTTCTCCCCGAGGATGGCTACATTCCCAAGTAAAAGCCTGTCAAGTCCCCTGTCCGTCATATCAAATTCGGACTCGAAGACCTTATATCCTTCAAAGTCGAAATTATCCTCTACCTTAATGACCTTCACAGTAATATACAGTCTGCTCGAATTCATTGCTTCTATTTTATCACTGCTGACGCCTAGCTTTCCATCCTCACATGAGGCGTCGATAATGGCATAGTACCCCTTGTCTGTCAGTTCCGGATTATACTGCCAGCTGAGGATAAGCCTGTTACCCTTAACAGTCCATTTATGAGACGAACCAATCATGGTCGGAATACCGTACAGATTCGGTCCACCGGGCAGTTTTATTCCGAGAGAGATATTCAGCTTGCCCCTGGGTGCAGTAAATTCAAATGCAGAAAAATTGTCGGTAAACGAAGCTGCTATTCTGCTTTCATAGCTTTCGCCCGCTATCTTAAAGTGAGTCGTGGTAAGCCCGGTCTCCATATCGAGCCATCTGATATAATCGGATACACTGTCTGCATCTAATCCTTCTCTTGTGACATCAAAGCTGAACGCCTTATGTACTCTGGGTGAGCCGATGGGGTAGACAATTTTGTTGTCCATGTTCATGAGCTTATCATAACCGGCCTTGCGCTGCGCCCTATCAATATAGTCATCTGCCTTCCCGGGATTTCCCTCCAAAACGCATCTGCGGATATCGTCAATACATCCGCGCAAATCGGGCGGATTAGGAGTTTTGCTCCAAAGAGGCTCATAGAGATGCTCTTCGGTCACGATAATCGTGTCCTTCTCTACTCCTCCGGCGCTCTCAAGCCAGTAGTGCCCGTTTCCCGTATAGAAATAGTCAGCCGTATCAGTTGCAGGCGCAGTTGAAATAACGCTTCTATTGGAAATCATTCCTCCGCGTTTCGATATATCCATATATGAATATCTGCTCTTAATCTTCTCTATTTTCATTAATGTATCCCCACGTATAATATCTTTAGATACAAAGATTTATACTTTCCTTTCTTTATATTTATATATTTAATATTAAACGGCTAGGTTAAGCCCATTATATAATTGTCCTAGTGTCAATCATGTAATAATTCTTTTGTCTCCTGTTGAACCAGTAATGGTTATTTAAATCATAAAAATCATTGTAGTTTATTCTAACATAGTTCCTGACGAAATCAAAGGTGTTATGAATCATCAAAACGAGCCAAACAATAGCGCATCAGCTACTTCCAACTTATCGTATATGTATCACATACAACAGAATAAGACCCATGCCACAGATAATACCTGTGCCATAGGTCTTACATATTTTAAGCGGATAGACGGGAAAGGTCCCCCATTTCCGCCCATAATATCTCTGGTGCCAGGAGAAAGAATCCTCCGCCCCCTCCTTCTATAAGGGATTAAATAATTCCTCTAGTTCTTCTCTAGATAAGGTGTTAATAAATACTTCCTTGGTGCTTATGATCGAATCTGAAAGCTCCTTTTTCTTTCTCTGTAGCTTGAATATCTTCTCCTCAATCGTTCCCTTAGTAATCAGCTTCAATACATGAACCTTATTCTGCTGGCCGATTCGGTAGACACGGTCAGTTGCCTGATCCTCTACAGCAGGATTCCACCAGGGATCATAATGAATTACAGTGTCTGCACCCACTAGATTTAGTCCTGTTCCACCGGCTTTCAGGGATATTAGGAATACCTTACCCTCGCCATTGTTAAAGCGCTTTACATACTCATTACGCTCCTCCGTTGGAGTTGAACCCTCCAGATAGAAATATGGGATATTCATATCCTTCAGCTCCTCCTCAATAATCCTAAGCATAGAAGTAAATTGTGAGAAGACAAGAATCCTATGATCATTAGCTATAGCTTCAGGAATAAGCTCCATAAGCAAATCAAGCTTTCCGCTACCGCCCTGATAATTTTCTAAAAATGTAGATGGATGGCAGCAAATTTGTCTTAGTCTGGTAAGTGCAGCTAATATTTTCATTCTACTTTTATCCAGTCCACCCTCAGAAAGCTCAGTTTGAATATCATTTCTAATATTAGCAAGATATGATAGATATACCTTCTTCTGCTCTTCTGAAAGATCAGTAAGCATTTTCGATTCATATTTATCAGGAAGCTCGGTAAGTACATCCTTCTTCATTCGTCGAAGTATAAAGGGAGATATGTGCTGATGTAATTCCTCCAAGGCCTCCTTGTCATCCTTAAGTATTGGCTTTTCATAATACTCTACGAATTTCATGTGACTGTGTAGATAGCCAGGCATAATGAAATCAAATATTGACCAGAGCTCTGATAGACTATTTTCAATAGGAGTACCCGTAAGCGCGAACTTATGATTAGCCTTAAGCCTCTTAACCGATTTTGAATTTAGAGATAAATTATTCTTAATAAACTGAGCTTCATCTATAAATACAGTATGAAAATCAATGGTTTCATAAGTGGATATATCTCTTCTAATTAAGGGATAGGATGTAATAAGCACATCATAATCCTGATAGCCATTTATAGCCTCCTGGCGTTCCTGTGGCGTTCCGCTAATTACGGTCGCTCTTATAAAAGGAGCAAAATTCTCAATTTCATCCAACCAGTTATAGGTCAAAGAGGTTGGACATACTATTAGAAAATGGGGCTCTGATTCTTTAGCCTTCCTTTTCTCCAAAAGAACCGAAGCAATAAACACTATGGACTGTAGGGTCTTACCTAGGCCCATGTCATCAGCCAAGATACCGCCCAGGTCATGCTCAGCCAAAGTCCGGAGCCACTTAAAGCCAGTTACCTGATAAGGGCGAAGCTCTGCTTGAATTTCATCAGGCACCTCAAATTCCGTTACAGTAGGATTAAGTATATTATCTGTAAGACTAGTGAAGTCCCTATCTTTGTGAAACTCCAGATTCTTATCAGAAAATGCCTTGTCAAGATAAACAGCATACTGCTTTTCCAAAAGGAGTTTATTTTCTTCGATATTCTTACTAGAAACATTAAGGGAAGAAAGAATTTTGGACAGTTCATCCACATTCCCTTCCTCTAGATTAATAAAGCTTCCACTCTTTAGGCGATAGTACCTCTTCTTAACCTGATAGGCATGGATAAGGTTTCTTATCTCATCCTTAGGTACATCCTCAAAGGAGAAATCCAGCTCCAATAAATTTATACCACTATCAACCCTCACATTGGCGCTAAATGCACCTGGTGGACGGATTCCTAGCTTCTTAAAGTCCTCGGAATAATACAAATGAGCTACAAGATCAAGATCCATAACCTTTCCTGACAAAAACTCATAGATTCTTTCCTCATCCTTCAAAAGATAGTAGTTTTTATATGGTACAAAGCCAAGCTTTAGTATCTCAGCAATAATGTCGTCCTCGCTCTCCCTCTGGCGAACAATTATATGAGAGCCTGAAGAAGCATTTCCAAAGGAATTGAACTCATATTCCCCATAGCAATAACGAAGTTCAGCCTTGATTCCATATTTATGCCTATCAAAATATATCTTGGCCTCCAAATCCTCTGAAATATAACGATTCTTAAGTTCCTCAGGAACCTCTAGCTCCATGGTTTCACTGATTCTAGGAAGCACATACTCCAAAAAGCTATTCTTACTCTCTCCCTTAAATACCAAGGGCTCCTTATCCCTGCCTAAAGTATTATAAAAGGGCTTAAAATTCCGTATAAAGCTCTTATCAGGTTGATATATGACACCCTTATAATAAAGTAGCTCTCCTGTGTCGGTTATTGGAATGACTGACTCCTTTTCATTATAACCAACAAAAATAGCCTCCTCATCCATAGTAAGCTGATAGGATATCTTCGGGTTTGTCTTCTGATAGCAGACATTAGGATAGACCTTACCATAGAGCTCCAATGAAAATGTATTGCCATTCAAAAGCCCAAGAAACTTTAGTAGCATGTTTTTAGTCATAATAACATGGGATTTTGAAAATATTTTCGAAAAATGCGAACTGTTAATAACCTCTTGAATTTCATATACATCCAAAAGATAATCTAATATAATCTGAGCTGGCTGATCGAAGCTACTCTCTCCACTAATAAAGTTAAATTCCTTACCCAAGGTAAAGCTTTCATTGTTATAAATATCTGATAGGAACTTCTTAATCGTCTGAATTTTATACTTACGGTTGCTGCCTCCCCGAAATGATACATATGCTTTAGCATTTTCACCCTTAATCATCTGAGGAATACCAATTATTGGATCGAGTCCAAAGGTTTCGCCGACAATATGACTATCCTCCTGAGATGCAAAATAATCTATAATTTGAATTATTCTCCTTTCCTCAGGACTCTTAGTTTCCGAAAGCATGGTCCTTTCCTGATACTTAAGAATAAAAAGCAGGGATGCAACAACATGCTTACAGGCACCCTGGTCCTTAAGCCTGGAGGGACAGTTGCAGTTATAATCAAAGGAACCATCCTCCTGCTCCTCAACAGAGACAGAATAATTGTAATTCCCTCTAACCTCGAGACGATAAAGCCTTGCTGTGTTTGAATAAGAAGCGCTGATCACACGATTTTCCTTATAGTATTGTAAGCCTCTGGCATAAACTGTATCATTAGATGCCAGGTTTCTTATACATGTTCGTGAAATCTGAATCATATCTGCACACCTTTCTATAATTCTAAGCCTAATATAGGCTGATATATTTACGAAAATGCTGTATCCTACTATTATACCATAAAAAAGATAAAAGTGTATCATAATCCAGGGTTATTTTGATATTATTAGTAAAATCAATTATTAATAATTCTAATTTTCTATATTAGATTATTTGATATGAAATAAATCAATTATTCATTGTTTTTTTCCATGAGATATATTAAAATTATTAGTTAGGATAAAGAGTATTCAATAATAAATAAAACGGAGGTAGCTTATGAGGCATATCATCAGTCCAACCGATCTTAACCTAACAGAATTAGATGAGCTTCTGAATTTATCTGAAGATATTATCAAGGATCCAGCAAAATATTCAGATGCATGTTATAGAAAGAAGCTTGCAACCCTATTCTATGAGCCCAGCACCCGAACAAGATTAAGCTTTGAGGCCGCCATGTTAAATCTAGGCGGAAGTATACTTGGTTTTTCATCAGGTGATGCCAGCTCAGCATCAAAAGGTGAAAGCGTTGCCGATACAATACGTGTTATTTCCTCTTATGCAGATATATGTGCTATTCGTCATCCCAAGGAGGGTGCCCCATATGTAGCATCTCTTCATTCTTCAATTCCTGTTATCAATGCCGGTGACGGCGGTCATAATCATCCCACACAAACATTTACAGATTTACTTACAATTAAAAATCTTAAAGGGCGGTTTGATAATCTAACCGTTGGTTTTTGTGGTGATTTAAAGTTTGGAAGGACAGTACACTCACTTATTGGTGCCCTATCAAGGTATAAAAACGTAAAATTTGTTCTCATTTCACCGGATGAGCTAAAGATACCTTCCTATATAAAAGAAGAGACACTAGATGCCCAGAACATCCCCTACAAGGAAGTACGAAGTCTTGAGTCAGCCATACCAGAACTAGACATCCTATATATGACCAGGGTTCAGAAGGAGCGTTTCTTTAACGAGGAGGATTACATCAGATTAAAGGATACATACATCCTAACCAGCAGAAAAATGGCTCTTGCAAAAGAAGACATGCTAGTCTTACACCCCCTACCCAGAGTAAATGAAATCGCAACTGAGGTAGACGAAGATCCCCGGGCTGTATACTTTAAACAGGCCGAATATGGAGTATATGTCAGAATGGCATTAATAATCCTGCTGTTACGGGAATGTGAAGGGAGGCCCAAATGCTAAATATAGGTATCTTAAAACAAGGAATCGTTATAGACCATATCAAGGTAGGTGGAGCCATGAAGATCTACACCTACCTCGATTTAGAAAATCTAGACTGCAGTGTCGCCATAATAAAAAATGCAAGAAGCAATAAAATGGGACGAAAGGATATAATAAAAATCGAAGGAACCTTAAATGGTATCAATATCGATATACTTGGCGTTCTAGACCACAAGATAACCATCAACATAATCGATAATGGAGAAATCATAGAAAAAAAGAATCCCAAACTACCCGATTATGTCGACAATGTCCTAAAATGCAAAAACCCCAGATGCATAACCTCCGTCGAAAATGTTCCCCATTCCTTCAAACTCACCGACAGAGAAAAAGGCACCTACCGCTGCATCTACTGTGAGCAATCCTCCAAATAACCTTTTGTACCGGGTACAGATTTGTAGTGTACCGGGTACAAAAACGGATTGTACCCGGTACAGCTTAAAATATTTCCATTCTCTGCCCAACAACTTCCCAGTTGATATTTTCCATGAAGCGGTTGATATATTCTGTTTTATTATCGGCATATTGAAGGAAATAGGCATGCTCATAAACATCAAGAACTAGCATGGGGGCAGAGTATGCGATATTGCCCAAATCGTGGGAATCTAAGCTGATATTTCTTAGTCTATAGCTTCTTTGATCAAAACAAAGCACTGCCCAGCCTCTGCTCGCCTTGGCTGTTGCTATAAAATCCGCCTCCCAGTTTACAAAACTACCAAAATCCATCTCCAGCTGTGCCGTTATGGACAGATTTGGAGTATTCATCTGTCCACTACCACCCATGTTCTCAAAATATAACTCATGTAGAATAACACCATCAAGAGCATATGTCTCACCGCGTTTACACTCTCTGAAGAAGCTAAAGGTAGCATTTGCCTCCTCACGTCCAGGATTATTTTGTAGTATTTCATCAATCTCATTTATCTTCTTCACATATCCCTCATATAACCTAATATGCGCTTCAAACTGATCTCGATCTACCACCGTAATATCATCCGTATACTGAAAATTTATTTTCTCTATCATAAAAAGCCCTCCTACTATANAAATGTATGAATAACGGCATTTATGCGACAAGCCATATCCATCATTTAATATATACGAGAGCTTTTCTAACTTATGTCTATTATTTATTGTACCTGGTACCGTACCGGGTACAGGCCGTTTTTGTACCCGGTACCGTACCGGGTACAGATTAACAGATTAAAATAATCCCACTATCTTTCCTTCATCAACATTGATTGCCTCTGCAGCAGGTATTCGGGGAAGTCCGGGCATGGTCATCATGGTGCCGGTGATTGCTACGACAAAGCCTGCACCTGCAGATACATAAACTTCTCTTATATTGATAGTAAATCCGGAAGGTCTACCTAGCTTCTTGGGATTATCGGAAAGAGAATATTGATTCTTTGCCATGCATACAGGAAGCTTTCCATAACCCAGCTCCTCTATCTTTCTGATTGCAGAATTTGCAGCAGGGTCAAATGTAACCTTNTCTGCACCGTATATTTCTTTNGAGATTTTCTCAATCTTCTCCTTTATGGTAAGCTCCAGATCGTAAAGGGGCTTATAATTACTCTTCTTCTCTTCCATAGTCTTTAGTAGCTTTGTTGCAAGGTCTATTCCGCCTTCGCCACCCTTTTCCCATACCTCACAGAGGGAGAACTCACAGTCTCTTTCCTCACAAAAATGTTTTACATAGTCCACCTCAGCCATGGTATCTGTTATAAAACGGTTTAATGTCACTACCACAGGCACTCCAAATTTCTGAAGATTTTCAATATGTTTTTCAAGGTTAACTATACCCTTACTCAGGGCCTCCAAATCTTCTTTTGCCAAATCATCTTTTGATTGACCGCCATTATATTTTAAGGCCCGGATTGTAGCCACAAGTACTATAGCATCAGGCTTCAAGCCTGCCATCCTACATTTTATATCAAGGAATTTCTCTGCTCCAAGATCAGCTCCAAATCCTGCTTCAGTTATTACCACATCCGCCAGCTTAAGTGCCGCCTTAGTAGCTNTAACACTATTGCAGCCGTGAGCGATGTTGGCAAAGGGCCCACCATGGACGATAGCAGGTGTGTTCTCGATAGTCTGTATAAGATTTGGTTTCATTGCATCTTTAAGAAGTGCAGCCATGGAGCCCACCGCCTTAAGATCCGTTGCTGTAACAGGCTTTCCATCATAGGTATAGGCTACTACTATCCTACCAAGCCTTTCCTTTAAATCATCCATGTCCTCAGCCAAGCACAGCACCGCCATTATCTCAGAAGCCACAGTTATAACAAAATGATCCTCACGAACTACACCATCAGACTTTCTGCCAAGACCAACTACAATATTACGAAGCGCTCTATCGTTCATGTCTACACATCGCTTCCATACAATCTGGTTCGGATCAATAGATAGGGCATTTCCCTGATGAATATGATTATCCAACATAGCAGCCAAAAGGTTATTGGCTGAGGTAATAGCATGAAAATCCCCTGTAAAATGCAGATTCAAATCCTCCATAGGAACCACCTGAGCATATCCACCCCCTGCAGCACCTCCCTTAACTCCAAAGCAAGGTCCAAGAGACGGCTCACGAAGTGCTATAACCGAACTGACCTTCATAAGTCCCAAAGCCTGTCCCAGTCCAACTGTGGTTGTAGTTTTACCCTCACCTGCCGGTGTTGGATTTATAGCTGTAACCAGAACCAGCTTTCCGTCAGGCTTATCCTTTACTCTATCCAATAATTCATCTGACAGCTTGGCCTTATACTTCCCGTAAAATTCTAAATCCTCTTCCGCTATAGAAAGTCTTTTCGCCACTTCACTAATATGATCTAATTTCGCTTCTTGTGCTATCTGAATATCTGTCTTCATCTATTCCCCAACCTCTCTACTTATTTTTCTAACTAAAATTATTTTAGCATATGAATAGTTTAGGTCAAGATTAATTTGGTAAAAACATAGAATAAGCCTGAATAAAATGTCAAATCTCATAGATACTTGTCATATCCATATTTCATCTGATATACTAGTCACATTAACCTAGTAAAATAACCACTCTAATATATATATTCCATAGAAAGGATCTATAAATGAAATACGATACGATTATATTTGACCTAGACGGAACCCTGCTAAATACCCTAGAAGACTTAATGGATAGTCTAAATTATGCTTTAACTTGCCATGGCTATGAAAGAAGGACCTTAGAAGAGGTAAGAGCTTTTGTTGGAAATGGAGTTAAAAAGCTAGTAGAACGCGCACTACCTTTACATAGCACTGAGGAAGATATAGAACAATGTCTTGCTAGCTTTACTGAGCATTATAGCAAGAATATGCAGAATAAAACCAGGCCCTATAATGGAATTATGGAACTGCTTCTAGACCTTAACAGATATAATTATAAGATTGCTATTGTATCTAACAAATATGATTCCGCAGTTAAGAAATTATCAATGGAGTATTTTGGTGACTTTATAGATGTAGCAATAGGTGAATCAAAGTCAGTTAAGCCTAAGCCTGCCCCTGACAGTGTCTTCGCCGCCATCAAGGAGCTCGGTTCCGAATTAAATAAGACCATTTTTGTAGGTGATTCTGATACAGATGTTCAAACAGCAAAAAATGCCGGCATAACCTGCGTTGGTGTTACTTGGGGCTTTCGTACCCGTGAGCTATTAAGAAAGGAAGGCGCCGATTATCTAATCGATACCCCTAAAGAGCTTCTAACCTTGATTTAGCTAACAACNATAATATACGAAGTTATAAATTCAAAACCGAAAGTGTAATCCTTATAGGAACCTTATTCCTACAATAGAACTACTTTCTTATAACAATAAAATCTACCAAAGAGTCGCCAATAACAATAAATCCACCAAAAAGTCGCCAGTCAAGAACTAACAATTCTTAAATGGCGACTTTATTTCTTTCAGTCATCTACTTATTTATATTGGCTTCCTGGGATGGCTTACGTTCTGATTCATTTTTCTCCATTTCCTGTTCAATGGCCTGTAATGCTTCTGTTTTACTTCCAGTGGTGGACCTGATTGAGAAAGCAATATTCACAATATGATCCGATATTCTTTGCAAGGAAAACAGAACGGAATAAATGCTTTTTGATACCTCAACAGGGTACATTCCAGAGCTTAAGCGTATTACATGTTCATTACGGGTAGAGGATATTAGTTTCTTAATTTCTTTATGAATGTTTGAAATCGTTCTAAAATTCTCTGTTCTACGCTTCGTAAAGGCATCAAAGCCTAAGTCGAACATTTCAGATATATGCCCATATATTTGGTTAAGCTCTTCCTTGGTCTGATCTAAAAATTTAACATCATTTTGCTCCATATAACTTGTTTCTTTTACCAAAAGTACCGCATAATCGCCCAGACGCTCAATATCGTTTGTTACATGGTGCAATCCACCAATCAATTTTTCGTCTCCAGCGAATTTAGTAACTGTTGAGATTTTAATGAAAAAGCTTGTAAGCTTATTTGTTAAGAAATCTATCCGATATTCAACCTCAGCAATTTTTTTACTCTCACTCATATCTTCATTGACCAATGAAGCAAAAGAACGATCAAGATTCTCCTTTGCTAGAATTGCCATATCATACAACTCTCTAAGTGCTTGTTCAATAGCAACCGCAGGAGTCTTCAAGAAACGCTCATCAATATATGATACCTCTTCCACCTTCTGTTCCTTATCTTTTACCATCCTTGTCACTAATTTGACCAAGGGATCGATAAATGCAAGCAAGACTAAGGTGTAAATAGCATTGTAAATCAAATTAAATGTTGCAAGGCTAAACTGAGGTTTTCCAGAAAACAAACTATCAAATATGTTTGTAATAGGTGTCCTAAAAATAACTAGGATAATTGTAAATGAAATCGCTCCAATTACACTGGTAAGCAGATGGAATAAGGCGATACGTTTCCCGTTGGCATTTGTGGTCAAGGACGCCATAATACCATCACTACAGGTTCCAATATTTGCTCCCATTACTAAGAAAAACGATTGATCTATACTGTGGATAACTCCCGCAGCCAAGAAGGCGATAAATACACCAGTTGCTGCTGTAGATGATTGTATAATTGCCGTAAAAAGAATACCCAATATCACCAATAGGATTGGATTCTGCATGATTTCATATTCAAATACTTTAGATAGTTGAATACTCAGCATCGAATCTGCTCCACCAATTGCGGTTTCCATAACTTCCATACCGATAAAGAGCATTCCAAATCCAATAAAAAAAGGTGCTATTTTATTAAGGGTTTCGTTACTAGTGGAAAAAATAATCATAACACCAACAAATGCAATTGCTGCAAAAACTGAGCTTATGCTAAAGCCACCTTTGCTGATGCCTGAAAGGGCAAATATAAATGCTGTAAGAGTGGTACCTAATTTAGCACCTAAGATAAAACCTGAACCTTGCTTGACTGTTACAATATTAGCATGAGCAAGTCCAACGGTCATGATTGAAGTGGCTGAAGAAGATTGAACAAGGGCGGTAGCCCCAATTCCGATTCCGTAATTAAAGACTCTGTTTTTATCAATTTTTTTAAAAAGGTTACGAATACCTGATCCTGCACTCTTTTCCAAACCAGAGCTCATCTGCTTCATGCCAAACATAAATACGGCAACTCCACCTAACATCAGTAGTAAATTCATTATAATTTCCATTATATTTCTCCCTTATAAATTCTTTTCCATCCTAGTTAATTGAGACATCTTCCCTCCTCTTATGGAAGCGGGAACTTCTTGCTTTTAACAGTAAAAATAACAACAGATTTTATATTACATATTTTTTAACTTGGTGTCAACAATTTAATGTTAAATTTTATACGAAAAACATCCTCAACAAGCCATTCTACTAGTAAACTTAAATGTGCTACTATTGCTTGTATTATTTACATATAGATAGGATTTACATTTCCCGCTCTTATATGTAGATAATGCAAAGCAAAATTCCAGCTCCAAGTCTTATTGCTCCTTCTTTTGTCTTAAAAACCACCTTCCTGATAAGAACATTTTTATCTATTTCTTACCAACAAGGTGGTGTATTTTACCTAAATCAAGTTATTTGGTTTTCAGCAATAAACTGCTCGTACTCCTCAGCAGACATAAGTATTTTCCTGGGCTTAGTCCCTTCCTCTGGCCCAACAACTCCAACCTCAGCTAGCTGGTCCATAATTCTTGCTGCACGATTAAAGCCTATCTTGTAGACTCTTTGCAGCATTCCTATTGAGGCCTTATCCTTTTCTATAATAAATCTTCCAGCCTCTACAAAATAATCATCTCGCTCATTAGCAGCAGCTGTAGCAGCCTCTACCGCACGAACATTTTCTATGGTTTCCTTGACTTCATCACTATAGCTTGCTGTACTATTGTTGTTAATTAAAAAGTCAACTACTGAGCTAACCTCCTTATCCGATACATATGCACCCTGAATCCTGACAGGCTTTGGATAACCTGACGGGAAGAAGAGCATGTCTCCCTTGCCAAGTAGCTTTTCTGCACCGGATCCATCAATAATAGTTCTAGAATCTATGGCAGAGGATACTGCAAATGCTATTCTAGAAGGAATATTAGCCTTTATAAGTCCCGTAATTACATTAACGGAAGGTCTTTGAGTAGCTATAATCAAATGTATTCCAGCCGCCCTAGCCATTTGAGCCAGACGGCAAATAGAATCCTCTACCTCACCTGGGGCTACCATCATAAGATCTGCTAGCTCGTCAATGATAATTACAATCTGAGGAAGTTTCTGGCAGTTTTCATCATTGAGATAGGCAACCTCTCTGGCCTTCTCATTATATCCCATTAAATCACGAACGCCCGCTTCAGCGAATTTCTTATAGCGATCAGTCATTTCTACAACAGCCCAATTAAGTGCAGCAGCCGCCTTCTTAGGATCAGTTACTACAGGGATAAGTAAATGTGGAATTCCATTATACACATTAAGCTCAACTACCTTTGGATCAATCATAATCATACGAACATCCGAAGGATTTGATTTATATAAAATACTCATTATCAAGGTGTTTATACATACTGATTTTCCTGAGCCAGTGGCACCAGCAATCAGTAGATGGGGCATCTTAGCTATATCAGTAATCATAGCCTGCCCACCAATATCCCTACCAACAGCAAATGCAATATCAGAGGAATGCTCAGTAAATTCTTTACTTTCAAGCATTTCTCTTAAGGTGACAACGAAATTCTCCTTGTTAGGCACTTCAATACCCACAGCTGATTTGCCGGGAATAGGTGCCTCAATCCTAATCTCAGAGGCGGCAAGATTAAGCTTAATATCATCTGCCAGACTGGTTATACTCTTAACCTTAACTCCATGTTCAGGTTGTAGCTCATATCTGGTGACAGCTGGTCCGCAACTTACATTAGTCACAGTTACACGGACACCAAAGCTATCTAGGGTACTCTGTAGCTTTGCAGCAGTCTCCTTAATACTTCTTTCAGTCATTTGCCCTCTTCCAGATTTAGGTTTTGGAGCGCTAAGAAGCTTCATAGGAGGGAAAATATACTCCTTCTCCTCTGCCACTTGATTAATATTTAGTTCTTCTACTTCTGTAGAAGAAACATTTTCCTTGCTTGTATTTTTCTCTACTGCTGTCGNATTGTCTGATGTGGTAGTCATGTTATCAGGGACCACATTAGAGGAGACCATTGATGCATCCTCTTCTATTGTAGAACGGTCCTTGCCAAATTTATTTTTAAGCTCATCCTCATATGAAGGGACTCCTGCCTGACTTATATGAATATCAGGACTAACTGTTCTTTCTACACCCTCAATATGTATATCTGATGTAGACATATTGGCAAGATCCTTTGCATCTGCATTCTCTGGCGAAAACAAATGATCCAAATTAACTATTGGAAGGTCATCATTTTCGTGCTTAGCTTTCTTTTTGCTCCTCTTTTCCTTAAGACTAACCACCTTAGACTTGTCTCTTTGCTTGTCAGTCGTATCCTGGCTAGGAGCTTCAATGTCAAAGGCCTTAAAAGCCCTACCACCAGTGCCTTTAGCCTCTTGCATAGATTGTCTTTCTAGCTCCATCTCTTCCTTCTTAAGCTGTCTGTAATGTCTTCTTTCTTCCATTGAACGCTTGCTCTTTCTGGCTATTAATAAAAAAACCGCTTTGCCAGTTATGACTATAAGAGATATCACCATCATAGCTATCAGAATTATGTAGGTAGCAGTAGCATCAAACATTCCGTATAATAACATTACAAGTATACCACCGATAATTCCTCCACCGTTTCTGTGGTTACTTGAATTTGTATAATATTCAAATATCCGTGTATCAGGATTATAATCTACAGTAATAAGCTGAATAAAGGCTGTTAAGGCTACCAAAAACACAGCAGCACTTAGCATCTTTCTTCCAGCCACAGGGTTACCATAATTTGATATGTAAAATGCTGTACCAAAAAACAAAATAAATGGTAGAGCATATGACACTAAACCAATCATACCAAACAAAAATCCACTGACATATTTGCCTACAATGCCACTCAAATCAAAATAACTCAATAAAATAAGTATAGAAATAACCATGGCAATAATAAGTATAATCTCATCCTGTATCGCTCCGCTTTGCTTTGCTGCTTCATCGCGTTTCTTCTGAGTATTATATGTCCTTTTATTACCAGAGTTAGTCGTACTCTTTCTATTTGTATTCTTTCTACTAATGCTCTTGCCACTAGTATTTTTCTTGGAAGCCATGTGTCGTCCCCCTTTTCAAGTACACTCCAGCCTACTTACCTGCCAACTTCCTATTCAAGGACTTAGATAAGATACCTTAGGAAATCCTGTGCATCTGCCGGAGCCTATATCATCAGTGGGGGATTGATACCCACTAGAGATAGAATTTGTCTTACCCACCGCTATTAGGCAGGGTCATCCCCATTGATGATATACAGTGTTGATCTTCCACATTTTATTATACCTTTTAGGTAAATGTTATGCAAGTGCAAGTAGCTAAGTTGTTTTGCTTCATTTGTTATTCTTGATGTCACTAATAATCTTCCCAGGAGTATAATCTGCATTCAGATAATCGCTCATATCAGTGGTATTAATTTTTTGCACTACATAATTATCACCGTCTCTGCGAGCCACTACTCTTCCGTGCTTTATAAATACTTCCTTGTATTCAGGCTCAGCTTTATTCTTTGCCTCTTGCCCCTTAGCCCTTTGGTCAACATAGATTCTTTCCAAGGGTACAACAGTATACAACATATAACTACCCTCTTTCTATTGTTCATTACTATTTGCATCAATCATTTCATTAATTTTAGCCAAAGCCTCCTTGATTCCACCAACCTCATCAATGATCTTAAGCTTTACAGTCTCATCACCTACAAGAATGGACCCTACATCCTTGGCAAGTTGATTAGTATCAAGCATCAAATTCTTAAATTCAGAATATGTGATCCCCGAATGATTTACAACAAATTTTATTATTCGGTCCTGAATCTTCTCAAAATATTCAAAGGTCTGAGTTACCCCAATTACTGTCCCATTCATCCTAACCGGATGAATTATCATAGTTGCAGTAGGAACAATAAAGCTATAATCAGCTGAAACAGCTAAGGGAACTCCAATAGAATGACTTCCCCCTAATACAAGGGATACTGTAGGCTTACTCAAGGACGCTATCATCTCAGCTATAGCCAGCCCAGCCTCCACATCGCCTCCGACAGTGTTAATAAGTATAAGGAGCCCATCGATCTCTCTACTGTCTTCAATAGCTGCAAGCTGAGGAAGAACATGCTCATATTTTGTGGTTTTATTGTGCTGCGGAAGACATTCATGACCCTCTATCTCTCCGATTACTGATAACAGATGAATCTTATGCTCCTTCTTATTGTTATCAAGGATAGTCTGACCATATTCGCTGATTTTTTTATCCTTTAGGTCTTCATTTTCCTGCTTAACCTTTTCTTTCTCTTGCTCATCCATATCAGACTTCTTATCCTGATTATTTTGATTATTATTACTTTGATTATTATTGTTTTGATCCTGATTATTCTCTTCCTTCTTGTCCCTATAAGCTTCCTCGGTGCTAGGATTTGTATCACCGGCCTCTACACTATTTGTATCTCCCATATATTTAAGACTTTGCATAGGTCGCTCCTTCATCATAAATTTTTGCATACTTCCATATTATTATGCGGAAAATGCCTTGATTTATACTCTTGGATAACTATGCAAATCCAAATTATGTTATCTACTAGATCATTTCTTTATTCTCAAGCTCCAGAACAAAATTTCTTTTGATCATAAGAAAATATTTCAATTCATTTAAAATCTGAAAGAGAACAGCCCTATATTCAAATTCCTCTCTAGATACAGGCAACTTGTCCTGCTTGTAGTGTATAGTCAACTTCCTAAGATCCTCCAACAGGCCTTTCACATTATTCATCTCATGAAAACCCTCTGAGGTTCTTTCTAGGAAGCCTGCTAATGGTATAGACTGCTTAAGCAATACCGGAATATCCATAATATTACGACTGATAACCTTTAACACCTCTATCTGATGCTTTCTCATCTCCAAATATGATATAAGATATCTAGTATTAGAAAGCAACGTATTACCAGCGTCCTCATATGCCTTTTGAATTAATTCCTCTATCAGGGTGTCTATATCTCTAAAATCTATCACAACAGAATCTGTGTTATTTTCTGCCTCATTATCTAATAAATTCGAATGGGCATTTTCATTAAAATTATCTCTATCATAAGATCCTTCCTGAAGCAGGCAGGCCTTCTTATCCTTAAGGGCCAGGGCCATGGTTTTAAGAATCTTCCTCATTTCATCTTCAAGCATATGCTGCTTTAGGCGAATCATTTTCTTATAATTTGGCATAATTAAATTTAAAATAATACCAATACCCATTCCAATTCCTAGAATCATGGCTTCGTTTACGAACATCTGCCAATCAACCCGTTGCTCTATAAGAAAATGTGTCATAAGTACCGCATTCATAGATATGCCATCCTTTAGATTGAAGAGATAGCTCAGTCCCACGAAAACCAATACAAAGCAGCCAAATACCCAGGGATTATAACCAAAGGCGCTAAACATTATATAGGATATGACCACTGCCATGAGAAATGATATAATTCTCTTTGAGGCAACAAGCAAGGTCTCCTTCTTGGTATTTTGTACTGTAAGCAAGGTAATAATACCCGCCGAAGGGCTATACATAAGCCCCAAGGTCTCGGCAACAATAATTGCAACTGCCGAACCAATTCCCACCTTTAAAACAAATAATGGATTAATTTTATTTAATTTTATCTTTGATAAATTCATATTCCTTATACGATACACCTCCAAGCCTATGATAAGATTAATATAACATATAATCATAGACAATATCTACATATCATTTGTGTCATGCTATAAACTTGCAATCAAGACTTTGCCAAAAGCTATTAAGGATATGATAAGTTCATTAGCCGTAAGTGAACATCCCAATTCGAACAAAGTTCGCAATGCAGATAGTTTATATATCATAGGATCAAGATCTTTATAGTTCACAAGAACAAGTTTTTCCTATGAAAGGAAATAAATAAGGCGGTCAAGCCACCATCTCTTATCAACCACAAACAGATGCTAGCCTTAACCACCTTTAGTTTCTTATAATTAATTTCCTATATGCTTTTAAATGCTTGTTCGATGTCCTCTATGATATCATCTACATTTTCTATTCCAATAGACATACGTATCATATCAGAGGTTATACCACACTCAATCAGTTGTTGATCCGTAAGCTGTCTATGGGTAGTGCTGGCTGGATGAAGCACACTGGTCCTAACATCTGCTACATGAACCACTATAGCAGCCAACTTTAGGCTGTCCATGAACTTTGTTGCTGCCTCTCTGCCTCCCTCAATCCCAAAGGAAATAACTCCACAGGTCCCCTTAGGCATATATTTCTTGGCTAAGTCATAATACTTATTACTCTTTAGCCCTGGATAGTTAACCCAAGCAACCTGACTATGGTTCTCTAAATATTCAGCAACCTGTATAGCATTATTACAATGGCGTTCCATTCTTAAATGCATTGTCTCAAGACCAAGATTAAGCAAAAAAGCATTATTGGGAGCCGGTGCCATTCCCATATCTCTCATTAATTGAACTCTTGCCTTAGTTATAAAAGCGGCCTTACCGCAATCTCTAGTATAAATCATTCCATGATAGGAAGCATCCGGTGTAGATAAGCCTGGGAACTTTCCATTATCCCAGTTAAAATTACCGCTATCTATAATCACCCCACCAAGGGCTACAGCATGTCCATCCATATATTTTGAGGTTGAATGAATTACAATATCAGCCCCATATTCTATAGGCCTACAATTAATAGGTGTTGCAAATGTATTATCTATAAATAAGGGCAGATCATTCGAATGTGCTAAATTGGCCAGCTTCTCAATATCAGCTATCACCAAGGAGGGATTGGCAATTGACTCTGCAAATACCAACTTGGTATTGCTCCTTATCTCCTTTTGAAGTTCCTCTATAGATGCATCAGGATCCACAAATGTACATTCTATACCCATTCTAGCCAAGGTTACAGCAAAAAGGTTTACAGTTCCCCCGTAAATTGTACTGGCAGCTATCATATGGTCGCCTGAACTACAAATGTTAAGTATTGCTACCATACTGGCAGCCTGACCTGAAGAAGTACACATAGCCGCTATGCCACCCTCTAATTCGGCAATCTTTCTTTCTACACTGTCAACTGTAGGATTGGCCAGTCTGGTATAAAAGAACCCTTCTTCCTGCAAGTCAAAGAGCTTACCAACATGCTCACTTGAATCATATTTATAGGTCGTACTCTGATAAATCGGAAGCACTCTTGCCTCTCCGTTTTTAGGCTGATATCCCGCTTGAATACATTTTGTATCGATATGATATTTACTCATATTTTTCATCCCCGTTCCTCTTTTATTATTTGTCATCATATATTGAATAATTATTCTTGTCAAGAGAAAAACAAGGAGACAGGGGGACGCGAAACAGGAGGACCCTTCTCCTATCTTGGAGAACGGTCCCCCTGTCCTGTCCCTGTCCTATCTAACTATGCCTTTTGTAGGCCCTTTTGCATTTTAAATGATGTTTTTTTCTTTGAAACTGTTACTTTAGCCTTCCTCTTGCACCCAACATCCTTAGCCACAGCAAAATCATTATCATCTATATCACATTTCTTTATACTGAGATCTTTGTTAAGATGAAAGCATTTGCCATTCTCATCCATCAACTTGATAGTTTCAGTTTTGCTATCCTTATTATGCTTCTTATATACCAAACCGTTCCTTTTGCCGGCTTCCTTAAGTGCTCTTATACTTTTTGACTTACCACTATCTATCATTCTACTAATCATCTCCTATCTATTGAAACCAATTCTTTGCTTGATATTATACTTGAATCAAATACGCATAATTGGCTTTCAATATAAGATATGTTAAAGGTTTCAAAAAATTTACCATAATCTTTGGGCATATAGGGTTGGGTTGGAAGATAAAAGGTACCAATAATTAGTTTATAATTATACTTAATATTCAAGTAATCACAATATGTACATCGCAAGGTTTTCGTGTCAATTATCTCATCATTTGTAGATGTAAGTTCACCTTGAAATAATAAGGGTAGGAACTCATTTCTATATATATCGACAAATTTAGTATAATCCTTTAAACGCCGTAAATCAAGTATTTTATCATTTTTTGCTCTTATTTTACATTTTATTATAGCTGCATTTATGATATTTACGCCAAACTTATTAGTAGGATTCGTAGTCCACCACTTGGCCAAGGAATAATCCATATAAAAATACACTCCATTTCCAAGCCAATGTTGCTTATTCGGTTTACATATGAATCCTGACTTTATTATACTATCTACATTGCGAATATCAGTTCCATGAAAAGCCTCTAATATAATATAAGTATCCATATTCAGCCTCTTATTCATAATATTATACGAAAGTCTATAAGGAATGTTAATATATTCATATAATTGGTATTATATTACATTCTAAGGCTTTTGTAAATATTAAAATAAAAAAAGGGCGATAATGAAAAGAATGGTATCTATAGAGACCTTTTAAAATTTCAAATTAATAAAATAGGACAGGAGAAATGTCCCCCTGTCCTGCTTATACCTTATTTATCTTTTTCTACAACTTCAATCTTTCTTATCTCTTTGGTTCTGATTTCTTTGCAGATCTCATCGATAAAGGTATTAAGTGGCTTTTGTCCCTCATCACCGAGATAACGACTTCTAACAGATACCACGCCTTCCTCTTCTTCCTTCTGTCCAACAACCAGCATATAAGGTATGCGATCTAGTCTGGCTTCTCTTATCTTATAACCGATTTTTTCAGCTCTTTCATCTACAGTTACAAGTACATCATTTTTCTGAAGCTCATCCTTAACCTTCTTAGCATAGTCATGGTATTTCTCAGAGATAGGAAGGATTCTAACCTGCTCAGGGCATAGCCATGTAGGGAACATGCCAGCATATTTTTCTATAAGCCAGGCCAAAGTTCTCTCATAGCAGCCGATACTAGTTCTATGAATAATATATGGACGCTTCTTTTCACCACCAGCATCTACATATGACATATCAAAACGCTCAGCCAAGACAAAATCCAACTGCAGGGTAATCATAGTATCCTCTTTGCCGTATACATTCTTGGCCTGAATATCAAGCTTAGGCCCGTAAAATGCTGCTTCTCCTTCAGCCTCAGTAAATGGTACGCCATTTTTAATAAGCATTTCACGCATTTTACTCTGCATATTCTCCCAGTCATCCTCATTACCGAGATACTTTTTCTTATTATTTGGATCCCATTTTGATAGACGGTAGGTAACATCCCCGTCTAGTCCTAGAGTCTTGAGGCAGTATATGGCAAGGTCCAGACAGCCTGCAAATTCCTCTTCCACCTGTTCAGGGGTAACGATAAGATGACCTTCAGATATGGTGAACTGTCTAACCCTAGTAAGTCCATGCATCTCACCAGAATCCTCATTTCTAAATAATACAGAGGTCTCACCATAACGGCAGGGAAGATCTCGGTAGCTCTTCTGACTTTGCTTATATACATAATACTGGAAGGGGCAGGTCATAGGACGAAGGGCAAATACCTCAGAGTCATCATCCTCCTCATCCCCCAGTACAAACATACCTTCCTTATATTTCTGCCAATGATCAGATATAATATAGAGATCCTTCTTAGCCATAAAAGGAGTCTTGGTCCTCATATAGCCTCTGCGCTCCTCTTCATCCTCAATCCAGCGCTGCATGGTCTGTATAATCTTAGCACCCTTTGGCATAAGAAGAGGAAGTCCCTGACCGATAACATCAACCGTAGTAAATAACTCCATCTCACGGCCTAGCTTATTGTGATCACGTTTCTTAATATCCTCAAGATGCTCAAGATGCGCTTGTAAATCAGCCTTCTTGGTGTAGGCAGTTCCATACACTCTGGTAAGCATTTTATTCTTCTCAGAACCTCTCCAGTAAGCTCCGGATGAGGAAATGAGCTTAATAGCCTTAATGTTCTTGGTAGTCATCAGATGAGGTCCTGCGCATAAATCCACGAAATCTCCCATTTGATAAAATGAAATCTCTTCATCCTCAGGTAGCTCCTCAATAAGCTCAATCTTATAAGGCTCATCCTTCTCCTTCATAAGTGCAATAGCCTCAGCTCTAGGAAGACTAAATCTTGTGAGCTCTGCACCCTCCTTGATTATTTTCTTCATTTCCTTCTCTAGCTCGTCAAGGATAGTCCTATCAAAAGGAGCTATATCAAAATCATAATAGAAGCCGTTCTCAATGGAAGGCCCAATTGCAAGCTTTGCCTCAGGATAAAGTCTTTTTACAGCCTGAGCCAATACATGTGAAGCAGTATGACGATATGCCGCCTTACCAGCCTCGCTATCAAAGGTTAAAATATTCAACTCACAATCTCTATCAACTATAGTTCGAAGGTCTACCACCTCGCCATCAAGCTCTGCCACACAGGCCACTCTAGCAAGACCTTCACTAATATCTCTTGCTATCTCATAAACTGACATTTCGCTCTGATATTCCTTCACAGAGCCATCCTTTAGGGTAATTTTCATAAAAGTTATACTCCTTTCTATTTTTGTACCGGGTACGGTACCGGGTACATTTTCGCTTTGTACCGGGTACCAATTTGCTCTGTACCGGGTACAGAATTAATACATTAAAAAACTCGCCTCTTTCGATTTATTTCCTAAATCGAAAGGGACGAGCATAGATCTATGTCGCGGTTCCACCCTTGTTGGTGCATAAACACCCACTTAATTAGATTATAACGGAATCACCGGACCGGATTAGGGCCACTCCGAGGTAGTCTTCCTATGATTCGGAATAAGATACTTCCAGCAAATGTATCTCTCTCTGTATACCTCCACATAGTACTCTTCTCATCAACGTGTTAAGCCTATTAAAATAATATATTATAATTTATTAATTGAGATTAATTATAGCATTGTCACTAATAATGTCAAGTAAATACTGCAACAATTTATGCTGGCAGTGGCTGGGATTCACTGTTATTATATAATGTTTCCAACTAGTGACAATGATGAAGCTGATAAATCAAGGTAGCTATCGGCAAAATCCTTAACATTTTCTACGCTAACCCTATCTATACCATCTATCAGCTCTTCTAGACCCACCAGTCTTCCTCTAAATAGCATGGACTTACCATTTGCATTCATACGGCTTCTGGCTCCTTCATTCCCTAAGATAAGCTCAGTCTTTATCTGCTCCTTGGTCATCACAAGCTCCTCTTTAGTAACTCCCTCATTCCTAAGCTCCTCTATAATGCTATGAATCTTATTAATCACAGTGTCCTTCTGATTAGGGTTCATAGCGGCATATATATGCAATAGCCCTGTATCACGATAGGAGCTTCCATATGAATATATGGAATAGGTTAGTCCAGCATCCTCCCTAATCTTCTGAAATAGCCTTGAGCTTAGACTGCCTCCCAGAATAGTATTTAACACTGACAAGGTAAATCTTTCCTCAGACAGATAGGATATCCCATTAAATGCTATATTTACATGAAGCTGTTCAATATCCTTATTCCTTTTAACAAGGACTTTATTGTATTGAGGCAGGTAGAGGGACATAGCATTCATACTTGCTCTGGGCTTAATATCCCCAAATACCTCCTCTACATGTGCCAGTATCTCCTTCTGATCAAAACTACCAGCAATTGATATAACAATATTCTCACCAGTATAATAAGCATCTATAAAATCAATAATCTCTTCTCTTGTTACCTTACGTACAATCTTCTTTCTTCCAGANATCATATATCCTAGAGGGTGTCCCTTCCATATTCTTTGCTGAAGCACTTCATGAACAAGATCCTCAGGAGAATCCTCATACATATCTATCTCTTCAATAATTACACTCTTTTCTTTCTTTAATGCCTTCTCATCAATCAATGAATTAATCAGCATATCACCGATAACCCGAATGGCTATAGGAAGATGCTCACTCAATGTGGTAGCATAATAGCAGGTACATTCCTTACTTGTAAATGCATTTATATTTCCACCTATTCTTGCCATCTCATCTGCTATCTGTTTTGCACTACGAGTATTAGTTCCCTTAAATAGCATATGTTCTATCATATGGGCTATACCATTGTTACTCTCATCCTCATTGGCGGAACCAACCCTGACCCATACTCCAAAGGAGGCACTCTTAAGATAGGGCATGTCTTCCATCACGACAGTTATACCATTATTTAGCGTGATAACATTAATCATTCTAGCCCCTCCTTCCACTTTAGTAAGTATATATAAATATGGCCAATAAGCGTGATTTTATCATATCTATAAGCAAATGGCAATCTATTTAATCCTCCTACAAGTAGAATTATTCCAGTGAATTAAGTTGCAGCAACACCACCAAAAATTTCGATTATTACATAAGGAGAATAATCCTATTATATAGACAATTGTAGAAATTCACAACAGTAACCTTATTTTTAAATATATTTATATCAAAATTACCAAAACACCACTTGAACTAAAAATAATCCTATGCTATAATTAAATTGTTATTATTTTAACAATATAGAGAATGGCAAATGCCCTTCTTCTATATCTACGTTATATACTTAATCTTGCTTAGTAGAAAATATTTGAACTCAGAAGAAGAAGAGCTTGTGTCTAATGGCACAGGCTCTTCTTCTAATATCTTTTTTTGTACCGGGTACACTCTTTTTTTGTACCGGGTACGGTACCGGGTACGGTACCCGGTACAAAGCTACACTATCTAATTAAGTTAATCTCATAACCCATTTCTTCAAGGATATTTATGACAGAATATTCGCTTATATAGTGACCAGTTCCTACAACCACAAAGTAAGTGCTACTTCCCTCTGCCTTTAAGAAACCATCGATTTTCTCTGCCATTCCCTTATCTCTTTCGGTAATTAACTTATAAGTATACTCCTCAAGAAGTGGCAATACTGCCTTATCCTCCTCACTCATATCNGGTGTNTCTTCAGCTACTAANAAAGGAGCAATNTCCTTCATAAAGCCCTCAANATCACCATCGCGCCAATAATCCAATGTTATATCTAGAAATTGATTATCACCAGATTTTTTACCTTCCATAATATCAGCTATTGCATCCATTGTAGATACCATAAGGTATTCAGCCAACTCGTCAGAAAAGCTGTCTAGAACCCTTATCTGAAATTCATAGCCCTCTAGCTCTATAATAGGCTTACCTGTCATATAGGCGTCAACAGTAAACTTCATGTCAATTCCTAATGTAGCAGCTGTAGCCATTTCCTCTACAGAGCCTGTTGAACTATTGGTCAAAGCAGAAAACATAAGATATATTGCCCATGGCTTAAACATTGATATTAGTTCCTCTGAATAACCAAAAATAGAAGCTGTCTCTACTGTCTTAGCATAAGCCTCTTCAGATACATTATCCTTTAATGTAGTACCATCCATATATACACCATATTGGAGCAAAAGAGTATTAACTACATTAGCAGAAGTCAGCATATCTAGTTCAACACCCAATACATCGGATTCTTCAAATGCCTTAAGGATTTTATTGCTAAAAGGATAAATATCATAATCAGCCAAATGAACAGAACCTAATAAATATACTGTGTTCTCTCCTGATTCGATTTTCCATAAGAAGCCCTTACTGGCAGCATCCAGTGCATCATATATATGAGTGATAAGCCTGGTAGCAATAACACAGGCCTGCTCCACTGTACATCTATCATTTAATGAAAGACCATCTTCATTTCCGGTAAATATACCATAAGCAGCCATATACTCAAGAGCAGTCCCATTATCGGTTATACCGATATCACCGCTAAATTCATAGTCTGAGATCAGTAGATAGAGAAATTCCAAGACCTCTTCTACTGTCATGTCATTTTTAAGCTTATAGCTTTGCTCATTATAATCAACTACACAATCGGTGTTTAAAAGCTTTAATCGTAAACCAGCCAATAATCCACGAAGCTGTCCATGGGTAATTGGTTTCTGCATACCCTTGTCATACCAGCTTTGTGGGTATATCCCATAGGTATCACCGACGATTAAATCACTCGTAGCCCATGCACTATAAGCCGGCTGATCTGTAGCCACTTCCTGAGCAAATACATTGCTAACAGGCATTANTGTAAGTAGCATTGATAGTATCAGAAATAAAGATAATAGTCTTTTCTTCATTCTTTTCCCTCCAATATTNGTTAGATNAAATGTATAACTATACACATAATAGCTATATTATACCAATAATTCCTAACTGTCAANCTTATCTAATATTTTAGATTAANTATTGAACCTAGTCCTTCACTAAAACGTATCATAATACTATAATAATAGGGCTCCTATAGTTCGCGGCTTATTTAATCCACNACTAAGGTAGCCCTATTTATATCATTTATAAAATGCGTCCAGTANCATTAGACTTCAATTATCAAATGGTACAAGCACCATTATAGAAAATTTAGTCTTGCTTTACATCCTTCATACTAAAGGATACTCTTCCCATCTTATCCTGTCCTAAGCAGACAACCTTAACCTTATCACCTAAGGTCAACACATCCTCAACATGCTCGATTCTCTGTTTGGATATTTTGGATATATGGACCAAGCCTTCCTTGCCAGGAGCAAATTCTATGAAAGCACCAAATTCCTTAATACTGATAACCTTACCTTCGTAAATCTGGCCCTCTTCAAATTCGGTTACAATCATCTTTACTATAGACAATGCTTCATTTATGCTTTCCTTATCAACACCACATATGGATACAGCACCGTCATCGTCAATATCTATCTTTACTCCAGTCTGTTCTATAATAGCATTAATTGTCTTACCTCTCTGTCCAACCACATCACCGATCTTAGCTGGATCAATCTTAATCTGAACAATCTTTGGTGAATAAGGACCAACCTCAGGCCTAGGCTCAGAAATAACTGGGGCCATAATATCATTGATGATATAGGTTCTAGCTTCCTTAGTTCTATATATGGCCTTCTCAATTATTTCTCTGGTTAAGCCATTTATCTTGATATCCATCTGTATAGCTGTAATACCCTTATTGGTTCCAGCCACCTTAAAGTCCATGTCGCCAAAGAAATCCTCAAGTCCCTGGATATCAGTCAGAATAATATAATCATCATCAGTATCTCCGGTAACAAGTCCAACTGATATACCTGCAACCATTCCCTTAATAGGAACTCCAGCAGCCATCAGTGACAAGGTAGATGCACAGATACTTCCCTGAGATGTTGAACCGTTAGACTCCAAAACCTCAGATACTGTACGAATAGCGTAAGGAAATTCTTCCTCAGAAGGAAGTACAGGCACTAGTGCTTTTTCAGCTAGAGCACCATGACCAATTTCACGTCTTCCGGGTCCTCTGGAAGGTCTGGTCTCTCCCACTGAATATGAAGGGAAATTATAGTGATGCATGTAACGCTTGCCTGTTTCATTTTCATCAATTCCATCAAGCCTTTGAGTTTCTGCCAAGGCTCCTAAGGTAGTAATGGTTAAGACCTGTGTCTGACCACGGGTAAACATACCTGAACCATGAGTTCTAGGTAGAATATCTACCTCGGCTGTAAGCTTACGAATTTCATCAATTTTTCTTCCGTCAGGACGCTTACCATCCCTTAAAATCATTTTACGAACAGTATTCTTCTGGAATTGGTAAATAGCCTCATCCAAAGCAGTAAGCCAGTCAGGATGCTCCTCTTCATAACGAGCTTCTAATTTCTCTTTAATCTCACTAATATTAGCCTCTCTAACCTGCTTCTCATCAGTAAATACAGCCTTCTCCATACCCTCTGGGGTAATGAAATTAACCATATCCTCGTATAAGCCTTCAGGAAGCTCAGATTTGATATAATCATGCTTAGGCTTGCCACAATCAGCAACAATCTTATCAATAAACTCAATAATAGTAATATTGAGTTCATGGGCTGCATATATGGCCTCAATCATCTTATCCTCTGGTATTTCATTTGCAGCTGCTTCTATCATAACAATCTTGGTTCTTGTAGAAGCTACTGTAAGAGACATCTCTGATTTTTCTCTCTGCTCGGAATTAGGGTTAAAAACGAATTCACCATCAACTAAACCTACTACTGTAGAAGCAATAGGACCATCAAATGGTATATCAGATATACAGGTTGCTATAGATGATCCAAGCATGGCTGTAATCTCTGGTGGNCAATCCTGATCCACACATAATACTAGGTTATTTAAAGAAACATCATTTCTGTAATCATCCGGGAATAAGGGTCTCATAGGACGATCAATTACACGGGAGGTAAGAATAGCGTTCTCTGAAGGTCTTCCTTCCCTCTTTATAAATCCACCAGGGATTTTACCTACCGCATATAGCTTCTCCTCGTACTCAACACTTAAGGGAAAGAAATCTATCCCTTCTCTGGGTTTGTCCGATGCTGTCGCTGTAGACAATACTACTGTATCACCATAATGCATCAGCACTGCTCCATTTGCCTGAGCAGCCATTCTTCCAACTTCTACTGTAAGAGTTCTGCCAGCAAGTTCCATTGAATAACTTTTGTGCATAATTTAGTTCTCCTTTAAAATCTATGATTTGAAAGAGCCTGAGGAACCGAAACAACTGAAAAACCCACCGATTTTTTTAATCGATAGCCTTTTCAGAAGTCTCGGGTTGTCCTCTATTGGCTCTAACTATAATATTATACCATTATTATGCCCAATATGCTACAAAAATTTTCCTATCAAAAAAACTGTACCGGGTACGGTACCCGGTACACATCAATTTTGTACCCGGTACGGTACCGGGTACAGAATCAGGCCACAATATTCCTAAGCCAAATCTTCTTCTTATAGCGAATATAGCTTAATATCAGCTTATATAGCTCTTCGATTAATATCATGGCATATACTATATAGATTGGAAGCTGTAGAATTAGACCACCAAGCACTGCCATAGGTATGCCTATGAGCCATACACTTGTTATATCCATGAACAATGTTGCCTTGGTATCTCCACCGCTTCTAAGNATAGCCACGATAAGCAATGCATTTAGCATCCTTATGGGCATATATATTGCAAATACAGTTATGCATAGCTTAACGTATCTTAAAACCTCTTCTGATACATCAAACATATTAGCCACTGGATTTCTTATCAGAAAGACTATTATTGCGCCGACCAAGGACAAGATAAACATCATGGCCATATAATTCTTAGCATGTTCCTCAGCCTTTTCAAGCTCGTCTGAGCCTAGTTCATTTCCCAGAAGAACCGCAGCAGCATGACATATTCCAAAGAAGAATACTAAGGCCACCTGCTCTACGGTATTAGTTATGGTAATAGCTGCAGTCGCTGCATTTCCCATTCTTCCATAGACAAGGGAATACATTGTAACTCCTAGCCCCCACATAAATTCATTTGCTATAACAGGAGCTGCTGTATTGAGAAATCTTTTCAAAAATGCCTTATTAATAAATGCTTGTCCCTTTTCCTTTAGCTTATCGTATTTTAAATGGACAAAATCTCCCAGCTTTCCATCTCCAGCCTTATGACTATATACTATTATAAGAAGCAATCCACATTCTACTACTCTAGCTATAAGAGTAGCTAAGGCAGCACCTGCTACCCCCAACTCTGGAAATCCCATATTACCAAAGATGAGTCCATAGTTTAAGAACACATTTACTAATATAGCTATCGATGTAATTAATACTGGAAGCTTAACATAATTCATACTCCTAAGGACCGATGTATATATCATGGTTATTGCAGTTAAAGGATAGCTAAATACGATAATAACCAAATATTTTGCTCCCTCTGATATTGTCCCCTCTAATGGAGTAAAGATACTCATGACAAAATCAGGTGCAAATAAACCTGGAATTGCAAAAAGTAAGGAACCTCCTACACCTATGTATAAAGATATCCTCAAAACCCTTTTTATATTCATTAGCTCACGCTTGCCGAAATACTGGGCAGAGAGGACACTGGAACCGCTACTGACACCGAACATTAATAAGGCAAAAACAAAAAACAGCTTGTTGGCAAGGCCTACCGCTGCTATACTGGTATCCCCAAGCCGGCCTATCATCAATGTATCAACTAGATTCACAAGATTATTTAAAAGGTTTTGTAATACGATAGGTATGGTTATGGCAAAGGTCTTTCTAAGAAAAGATTTATCCCTCAAAATAATTTTNATTCGATTCATAATATATCCTCTTTCTTACCATAAAAAAGCTGTTCCATATATTTTGATACGGAACAGCCTACATTTAATCTGATTATTTTCTTAAGCCTAAACGTTCAATCAGTTCACGGTAACCTTCAATATTGGTCTTCTTAAGATATTCTAAAAGTCCTCTTCTTTGACCAACCATTTTAAGAAGTCCTCTTCTTGAGTGATGATCCTTCTTATTGATCTTAAGATGCTCTGTTAACTCAGTGATTCTTTCTGTTAACAATGCAATCTGGACCTCAGGTGAACCGGTATCTTCCGGTGTTCTACCATACTGTTTAATTATTTCTGCTTTTCTTTCTTTACTAATCATGATAATTCCTCCTTTAATTTTAACCGCCAAATACCAAGAAAAGGTCGGAGCGTCCTAGTTCTGAGCATTGGCTGATCAATGTACATCAGTTATACTAACACAAGACATTATTATTTTCAACAAGAAAATAATAATTATTACATTAATTTATAACCACAGCTTCCACAGAACTTTGCATCAGAAGCATTCACAGTACCACAACCTGGGCATGTTCCCTTAGCTTCTTGAACCGGAGGAGCTTGTGGTGCAGGTTGCTTTGCTGGTTGCTGATTTACAGGTGCAGCTGGTGCCTGTGCTAACAGTGCCTGATTCTTAGGTTTGGCTGGTGCTTCTCCCAATATCTTTTTGACAAATGACATATTAACATCCTTGTTCAATATAGACATAAGAAGGAAGATGCCGTACATCACCACAACCGCTATATTTACAAAAATCATTCCATATGTACATATAGCTGTTAAGGCTCTTGGTATAATACCCAATCCAAAGAAGATATCCTTGAATGAGTTAATACTTGGAAGGTTGCCCCCAGAAAACATGCTTGTAAGATACTCTAATACATCAAATGCTAAATATAGCAGGTAAAAAAGTGTAGCAAATATGTAGGAATGTTTTACTGCATTTTTAACTCTATCATCAAANTCTAATGAAAATACAGCTCCTGCAAACAAAACTGCTACTAATAAAGTAGTTGATAGACTTCTGGTCAATGAATAACCAATAAAATAAGCCAATAAAGTAAGGATGGTAACTGGAATCCCTAAATTCTTTTTCTCATAAAACTTAACCATAATACTACTCCCTTTCCTTTGTTTTCATAGGTAAATAGTACCACAAGCTGGCAGTACAGTCAATAAATCTAAAACAGATTAAATTCCAAAGTAATCTCTACCAAAAGCCAAGTCCTCTTCCATCTTAAGCTTTAAATCCTCTATATTATCGAACTTTAACTCAGGCCTTTCATATCTGAGAAGCTCCACATCAATCTCCTGGCCATACAAATCCCCATCAAAATCATAGATAAAGGTCTCGACCCTCTTATCCTTCATTTGACCCACTGTAGGATTGTATCCAATATTGGTAATGCTAGGATATGCCTTCCCCTTAAATATAGTCCTTGACATATATACACCACAGGGAGGCAGCAGCTTATTAGCTGAAGGTGTAAGATTGGTCGTAGGCATACCAAGCGTCCGCCCTATCTTTCGCCCATGAAGAACCTTACCACGGATATAATAGGGCTGTCCAAGCATGGAATTTACCTCTTCCATATTCCCCTTCTCCAGCTCTGCCCTTATGGTGGAGCTACTTATTATAGTATCCTTCCAGCTCTTCTTCTCAAAAGCAATCACCTTAAAGCCATAGACCATCTCCATAGCCTTAAGCATGTCCACATCGCCTCTTCGGTTTTTCCCAAACCTAAAATCATTTCCTACTACAATTACCCTAGCATCTAGCTTATTTACAAGGATTTCTTTGATAAAATCCTCTGGCTCGATACTTTTAGTTTCCTGAGTAAAGGGATAGGAAATCAGTACATCCAGCCCACAATCTCGAAGTCTTCCTACCTTCTCCTCCTCGGTATATATAAGCTTAAGCTCATTTTCCGAGATCAGATTATAGGGATGGTATGAAAATGTAAACATAACAGAGCTATAGCCCTGCTCCTTCAAGTCTAAAACCTTATCAATTAGTAGCTGGTGCCCTTGATGAAGGCCATCGAATTTACCCAGAGTTACTGCGCTGTTCTTCAACTTAAAATCTGTATTGTCTGATATATATTTCATCTATTCCTCCGGCAAATCATTATAAAAACATTTCATACGTCAAATCATTATAAAAACATCTTCTCAACCTTGAATCTCTTGTCTTGCAAATCATATCTATAAATACCTATGAAAATCCCTTCTGAATCATATACCCTGACCGATACACTAGCTTCAATAGGGTCTGATTTTTGGTCGATTGCCATCATAAAATCATCTAAATTATCTAAATGCTCCGTCCTGAAAGCATTTCCATTATAAATCAACTTATTATACCTATCATTAACTATTACTTTTGGATAAGAGGAAAACATTTCATCTACCTTGATGATGTAATCATTAATCACATCCTGCTGTAGATAGTCCTCCAGCTCATTAAGTCTTATAGCGTCCTCAATTTTAAAGCCTCCTACCCTAGTTCGAAGGAGACTCTTCATAGCACCACCACATCCTAGTTGCTCTCCAATATCGTAGAGCAGTGTGCGAATATAGGTACCCTTGCCACAG